>JAABUI010000017.1_pt1 | contig 293966 bp, 303 predicted proteins | sample 5559111 | NCBI WGS metagenome assembly JAABUI01 (sample SAMN10711870, study PRJNA513365) | rock metagenome | isolation source: Antarctica rocks | place: Antarctica: Victoria Land, Buttleship Promontory
CTTATGTTCTCCTGAGTCATATAGATAGCCGGCTCTTCCCTTCTAGATACTTTCCTTCCTTAGCATTTATATACTCGTTACATTACACCCATATGACTCGCTCTATGCTGGCCCCTAACAATGATGTTGAACAATATTATAGATGATGATAGATGTAAGATTATAAGTGATGTTATGAGAGTTTCTCGATACGAATGATACTCAGCGTTCATGAGATATAAGAACATCTGAATGATCTCTTTCTTTTCTTTCTTCTTCGTGCAACGTCTTGTATCTAAAATCTAGTTATTAGAATTTCATTCTGATTTCATTCAGCTCTCAGTTCGTGACATCAAGACGTTCTCAATAAAATACGAATTGCAGCTGAGAGCTTTTCTCTTTTCGTCTGATTGAGCATGACTTCAATCTTCACTTCATCATCTGAGTAGCTACAGTTTTCAAGAGCATGCTCGATGATCTGTCATTATATCTAATCTACTACGATTTTGACTCACGAAGAGTCACGTTCAGAGCAAATATTATCAAGCGATTGAGACAGTATTTAAAAACATCATTGACGAGCAAATTACAGAGCTTGATCTAATTATCACATCATTCGCAGTCATTGCAAAGATAAACACTTTGCTCATAACTGATAATTTCTTCACACAAGATCGAGTTGATTTTCAAATTGCAGTCAAGCACTCTCGACGATTGTTTCAACAACTTCATGAGACTGCATCTCTTGCAATGTCAGCAAGTTGAAATGTTTCGAGAGCTGCTTCTTCATCTTCATCTTCTCAGCGTTGATTTATTATTAAATCAATGCATGAATTTGAATTTATGAAAACAGCAGTCAAAGCAGCTTTGACGATTAAGAAATCGCTGACAAACGACTTCGAGAATATCTGCAAGCGTTCTAATATACACATGAGTTGTCATCATGAATTAACTTTGAATGAATATGATATGTGTAGCAACTGCAATGTTTTGATTGAAGAAGATAAGCATCGATAAGTTTTTCTGATTTTATTCAAGATTGAGATTGATGTTTTATAGAAAATTCAAGAAAAAGATGTATTATACTAATCACGTCAACGTTGAACGAATTTTGCTGACTCAAGAGAATCTACAGCAGATCTGTCGACTGCTTCTTTTGAATTCTTTTATAATCTTTGATTCTGAGCTTATGCAGACGATGCAGAGTTTGTATCACGACTATTCAACATTATTTGATTCTCTGATGTCAAGATCTGAGAAGAAAGATGATCAAAATGAAGCATATCTTTCTATTATTGACGATCAGACTCACAGCAAAGTCACAGTTATTAATCGTCTTCAGATTTATCACTGCAAGTGAATACTTAAGCTGTCAATCTGATTCTCGAAACTTTTCGAGATGAATAGAAAGAATCTTCGTGAGATGTATGAGACTGATTATCAGATGTCTGAAATACTTCACTTTGATCAAAAGTCAATTTCTTGATGCAAAAAGCTCAGCTTTACTGACACGTAAGCTTCAGATTATTGTTTGAAACATTCAATTTAATGAAAGTCTATTATAGTTTACTTCAACATCGTTGCACTTTCAGCATTGAAGACTTTATTTGATATCGTTGTACTCAAATTGAACGCTTACAGCATATCTTCGTTCATGAGCTTCTGACTGATCAACGAAGATTGTTTGCTATCATTCAAAAGATGATATCACAGAATAGAGTTGATCGTTTGCTGACTCATCAAATACTACGACAATTGAATGAAATTCAAATTGTGAGTCTGTCAGCTATTGAGAGTCAGAAAGTTTATGTATTGTCAGTTCACAATGAACAGAATAAGCTGCGTCTTGATGAAGATGATCTTCTATGAATGAACTGACAAATTCAATTTCTCTGAATTATCTAAGACACTTGACGTTCTTCTGATGAGTCATTCTCTGACTTTATCTTTTAGTTCAGTCATTGACATGATGTATCATTAGAAATGCTTTACTCTGAATTCACATAAGATACGAAAGCAAGTTCTCTGATTGAAATTCAAATGCTAATGTTTAAAGTCTCTTTGATATACAAGTGTCAATTCTTGATGTTTTGTTCTTCAAATATGCAACTCTCTGTATTCTTTGCATTCAATTACTGATTTGTCACTTCTCTCAGAGTCTTCGAGTTTCTACGAACATCTGTTTGCACACGAAGAATCTCAGTCGCACTACGCGTTCTAATAGTGTAAGTTTTTACTGTCTTTTTCAGTCTCTACTTTCTAATCTCTCGATCTCTATAGAATCTACTCTCGATTGAACATGAATTTCTAGATGAAATCGTCATAGAGTCTTGATTCTCTTGAGTATCTACATGAATACTGAGAAGAAAGATTGGTGAATTGAGAGAAAGAGAGCGAGAATGAGTGATTTGAGACGAGGAATGAAACAGGACGAACGAATGCGATGAGACAAAGTGTAAATATTGTTTGAAGAGCGAGAAATGATGGGTTGATGATTCTTCTCTTTCATAGCAATACATTCTTATTAGTATCGTCGACATCTGAAAGTAGGTAGTATTAGGATTCGAATGATCGAAGATTCGAAATATTTGAAAATACGAGAAGAGCTTCGTCAATCGTTGTTTTACTGGTATGCTCTGTCTAAACGTTAATACTCAAAATTACTAATTATTTACGACTGAAATCTGCTAACGTTTCGCGAATCTTACGAACCAAAAGCAATACGTATACAGTACAAACGTTAGTTTGACATCTAACGTGCAAAGGCTTTAACGAGAACCCAAACTAATGCTACTTTGTTGCAAACATATGTTCTGCAAACGAAAGGATGAAATAATGCTTAAGAAATATAAACGGGAACACTGTTTTACGCTTAGTTTTAATCTACGGTCTGATATCGAAGAACTAAGCATATTCGTTGCTATAGTATTACAGTAATCTAACTGTATCACTATCGTATAATCCTTCTATGAATGTTCGCTAAGGTATTCGGTTCTTACACCTAATTTCGATGACTACCAATCGCTTGAGTGAATTCGATGAGGCAACTAACTCGCGCGTTTCATTGTAGTCTTTAAGATTTAGCACCTCATAGAGAGAATACATTGGAAGTTCCTAACATGAACGTCAGTCGTCTAGGACTCTAGATCGTGGAAACACAAAGCCTCCTCAGAAAGAGTTAAATTATTGTGGGCCTTATTAAAGATCACTGGAGAACGCGACAAGGCTGGAATAGTCGTCAGATCGAGATTGCTTTTCAAACTGAGAATACAGCACTTGCATAATCGGACTGCCTATATCAAGGTTTCGAACCAGAAAGAAATAGGCCACGACGCTCTTCGAGGAACCCCATCTTGAGCAAGTTGTCGAAGCAAGGCGTCGCTTTGATTGATTCTAGACGCAGGTCCTATTATCAGGTGGAGCGAAAAGGAAGAGAGCAAGCGAGGGAGAGCGACGAAAAGCGTGAAGTAGGACCGCAGAAAGATCACGTGGAGAGAGAGGAGGTAGAGCTGATGGAATATTTTGATACGGTTGCGGATTCTGACTGGTCACGTTCATGGGGATAAAATATACCGAGATATCTGGACGTCGTCTCTCATATCCCACATGCTCTTGGGGAAACGGTTGCTTCGCTTGAACATACGATGAACAGCACTCAACGCCAAGGGCCAACCACCGGTGCAATGTACTTCTCACATTCTGTTATCCTAGCTGTTTGTTCTCCGATCTTTGTGATCCAACATCCGTCACATTATTGCCAGAGTTCAAGACAGGGGGGCAGACTTGTCCGCAAACCAAGGTACTGAAGGTACTCAAACGTATCATCGAACCTCAATCCCTCCCAGCGTCCTGTTCCTGGCCCTTTCCCTTCCCTGAGCCCCAGGATTAGCACTTTCACTGCCTCACTGCATCTACTCTCTCCTATACACCTGTGTCAGCCGAGAAGCAAGGGAAAGGCTCGCAATTATTCTGCTGGTGAGATAAGACAAGATGTAAAAGGGAAGGTGGCGCGCGATAGAATCTGCTTTCAGGAGGGAAGGTCAGGTTGCTGTCGGCGTATCCAATTGAAATGCTGTTGACGCTGTCGATCCCGTTGGGTCAGGTTTGGAAGGTATGCCGAGCCTGACGAGCTTGTTGCTGACGCCACGCCCTACAAGGCAGATAAAACGCCAGACTTTTGCACAGTCAGCATCGATTCGTTACTGTTTCACCCCAATCCAAGAAGCCGACCTAGTCTTTCGGCTGTTGTCAATATACACGGAACGTGACGGAAGTACCCCACCATCAAACGTCCCATCTTTAAAGTGACGTACAGAGCCAACATGCTTTGGATTTCTAATCCTCCCTACCGTTGCGTGATGCACTTCCACGAGCTCAAAAGCGATGTCTTTCGCATTTTCTCTCAGTCTGTATCGATCCATACCTTAACGCATCAATCTCTCGAGAGCGTGGCTTTGTTGTCTCAATGAGCTCAATGGCTACTGTTACTGATCCTTCACGATGGGCCCAACGGCTCAAGCGGGCCCGCAATCCACCTCAGTATCTCATGGCATCCCTACTTGTAACCCTGGGTGGGTTACTCAATGGGTAATGCTCTTACTGTGCTATATCCTAACTGTCTCCAACTAACATGGTCTATACACGGCCCAGTCTTGATAGCGGTGCCATTGGTCCCGTCACGGTCATGCCGTCCTTCACTGCCACTTTCGGGGCACTTTCACCCTCTTTACATGGCCTGGTCATTTCCTCAATCCTGCTCTCTGCTACCGTCGCATCGTTGTTTGCTGGTGCATTGTCCGATAGCTTGGGCCGACCGCGTGCCATAGCCATTGGTGCCTTGCTTTTCGCCATCGGAGCTGCTCTCGAAGCTGGAGCTGTGACATTGGGTATGCTCATCGCTGGGAGGTTGATTGTAGGTGCTGGTGAAGGCATCTTCTTGAGTATAATCGTGGTGTGGGTAATCCGTCTTCTTTTCCCATATCTCGTTTGCGATCCGGCAAATATCTTATCGTGACATTCCAGCTACGTCTGCGAGATATCACCCCCAAACAAACGTGGACCTTTGACCACCATGATACAGCTGCTCATCACTCTCGGCCTGGTTATTGGATATTTTTCGTGCTACGGCAGTGTTCGTATCTCATCTTCCCTGTCTTGGCGACTCCCGCTGGCGCTCCATTCTGGCATTGCTTTCTTTCTAGCAGTCGCTTCCTTCTTCTACTTGCCACAATCTCCGCGTTGGCTGGCATACAAAGGCCGCAAAGAAGAAGCAAGTGAAGCCTGGGATAGACTTGGAGTATCAAATGTCGAGCGTGAAAAGGACTTACTCCAGAACCCGGTGCCAATTGAGATTGCAGCCTTGACCGATTCACCAACCAGACCTACGGTAGCTGCGAGAACAAAGCTGCTTGACAGAACGCGAGCAAACTTGAAAGAAATGATGGCGATCTTCAGGAAAGATGCCCGGAAACCTATGTTTCTTGGCGTCTTTCTGATGTCAATGCAGCAGCTCAGTGGAATTGACGGAGTCATCTATGTGCGTTCCTATCCGTTGTTGCGGCTTCATACCTAGTCCTTTTCGATCACATAGCTTACTAATTTTCGTAAACAGTATGCCCCATTACTTTTTCAACAAGCTGGTATCTCCTCTTCTGAAGCTTCTTTTCTCGCGTCTGGTATCTCAGCAATCCTTATTTTCGTCTTCACAATCCTGTCCGTTTACCTAGTCGACCGCTGGGGCCGTCGTGCCTCTACAATCTATGGTGGCGTTGTCATCGCCTCTTGTATGATTCTGATGGTAAGAACAAAACGATCGTATATTCGAGATTCAAAGCTTATGCTGCGCAGGGCCTGCTATACGCCACTAAGAGCGTGCATGCAACGTACGGTGGTGCAAGATGGGTTGTTATCATTACGATCTTCGTGTTTGCTATTGTTTACTCTATGAGTAAGTCCTTGGCCTGCACCAAAGTAGCTTATTTCTTCTACAACTGCAGTACTAACCACGTTCTCGCCATAGCTTGGGCGATCGGTATGAAACTTTTCGCATCCGAAATCCAGCCTGTAGCCACTCGAGCAAGCGCAACCAGTCTCGGCCAAAGCGCCAACTGCGTAAGCATTCGCTGCCATTTAGTCTCAACAAACCCTACAATTCAGCAACTACTTACCTCCTTCCTTTAGATCACAAACTTCTTCGTCGCCTTCCTCACCCCCGTTCTTCTCGCCCGCTCCTCATCAGGGATCTACTTCCTATTCGGCGGCGCATCCTTTTTGACCGTTGCCGTATGCATCATGTACATGCCTGAGACCAAAGGTCGCGATCTCGAGGCTATTGGCGAAGCGTTTGGCTTGCACAAGGTGACGGAGACACCGATGATTCGGGGGTTGAGGAGTCTGGCAAGTTGGGGTGGGGAGAAGGTAGGGATTCTAAGGGGCCCGTGGGGTCATGTTCCGGAGGTGGAGAGGCACGAATTTGAGTTAGAGGCGAGGTGATGAAGGCTTGAGGGCTTGAATAGAAGTGGCCTACCGTTGGCAGGTTCGTTGGTAAGACTTGTATCAGATGCTCACCCATTCCCAAATAGCTTCGGACAACTTCCAGTCTACTCTTCGGAGCAAAGAAAGTACATAAATGAATCTACCAAATAACAACTAGCACAACCTAAAACAAATCTAACAACGCTCCACGATCAAACTCTCCACCTCACGAATTCCCCATCAAATCCAACACCACAACTCAACCCTCATTTACTCCTCCCAGCAAACTCCAACACAACACTAGCAATCCACCCTAATACCCCCAATTCTTCCCTCACAAACCACCATCACCGCCAACCACCTCCGAAACCCTACCCCCTAACATCCAGCAATCTAGCATCCCCCCCCCTCCCCTCCCCTCCCATCTATCCTTCTCAACAGCCCCCCATCCTCCCCACCAATCACACAAACACCCACAGGCACAACGCCACGAGTTTTCTCTCCTCATCCCTACTAGGCCGAACTACATATAAAACCCTTCCCGGGCCCCCATACTGAACCGAGCCTACTGAGAGGATGCTTCTCACACGTGCTGAAGAGATAATGAAGGAAGGATACTGTAACATTTCCTATGTTTTCATCGATGCAGACCACTTAGCTCACCCCCTCCTTTCGGAAAACAAGTGCAATCGCTCCACAGCGCTGTATTCCATACTTCTGCCTCTCTTCTCGGTGAACAAAAATGACCAAGTCGCTGCCTGCAATCGATAGCGCCCACCCCTCGTGGGAATGTTCTGAGTGGCTTTTCAAAGAATAGAGGATTTGCATTTAAACGCTGTAGCACGGTCCCCGGAAAGAAATGATCGCTAGTGAATGTTTCCTTGACAAAGCTCTGGACAAGATGAAAAGCTGGCCGCGCGAAAGACAGCCATCCTTGATGCATTTGCCATTTCCCCAAAAAATGTTTACACAAAACCATAATGAAAACCAAACAAAAGAGTAGACCACTCTACCTGCCATCCAACCCCCCTCCCATACTCTTGGCTAGCTCATAGGGCAAAACTAAACTCCCTCTCCGCATCCTCCCTGATCAGATCCTCAATCGCAGCACTACCCCCCAACAATTTATCATCCCCAACGTCCTCATCAAAGCATCCCACACTTTTGCACCTGAACCACATCTCACTACCCACCCTCGGCGCTCCATAACGCTGGATATATACCGCGGGCGCCAAACTAGTGTCTGGGATTCCAGTGTTTGGATGTTTGGCTGCGAGAGGATTTTTGGTGCTGGTGGATGACAGAACGGTTTTTCGGAGACTGGCAGAAGTGGCACGGCCGGCTGCGTGGCCGATTGTGGTTCTTGAAGCTGCGGTTGAAGAGGCGTGGCACATAGCAGAGGGGTTGGTGAGGGCTGGGATAGGTTTCTTGGAACGGGGGGCGATGGAGGGGGTTTTAGCTGTGGTAGTCGAGAAGGGTTTTCTAGCTTTCGTTAGGGCGATTGCAGTGGGTTTGTTTGATTGGGATAGAGCTGTGGCAGCGTTTTGGGAGTCAAGAGTCGAAGGTCCTTTCGAGGTTTGTACGTTTGGGGAGGCAGTTTTGGCTTTTGGTTCGGGTTCCAGAGAAGCCATAGTCTTCTTGTACTTCTCCTCCGCCTCCTTTCTCGCCGCACTGCTAGCGATACATTCTCTCCCCTGACACTCCGGATCATGAAAGCAAGGAATAGGACCACTTTCGACGTCTCGCAAAAGTGCTGCATCGGCTATGCTGTGCGCAAGCTCTTGTGCTTCTACGCGCTTTTTATCCTCTCTTTCAAGGTGGCTAAGACCGTCAGCTTCAGAGGGTCTTTTAAGGTAGTAGTCCCAGCAACCGCGGGTTAGGCCACCATTTGCGAACATGGAGAGATCCAGTTCGTGGATATCGTCGGGGTAGTCGGGGAGATCTGTTTCACTTTAAATATTGAGTGTCTACGCCAGGTCTAGGTACCAATTACCTTTGGCTCTTGGTGGCATATATTCGATCTCTGGCTCTCCAAGCTCATCCTTGTCTCCTAAGACATCCAACTTGGTCATTTCTGCACGAGCTACCTTTGGCTTGGGCTTTCGAGCTGAAAGACCCTTTTTATCTGACTTGTCAGGTTCGTTGTCGGCTCCTTGCGGAGCGGGCGTTTGGAAGACTTTGGTCTTGGCATTGGTGGTTTTGTGTCCGAGAGGCGCTCGACTCCGGGGACCTTAGAAGAATGTCAGTATCAACCGCGTGATTGTATTATTTTTGGCTTTCACCTATAGGTGTGACAAAAGCATCCTTATCTACCAAGCCCATTTTCTTGCCCCCAGCCATGATGTTCTCATTGCCCTTCCCTTGATTCTTCTGCAGAAGTTGGCCTTTCCCTTGGCCGCCAACACCGTTTTCATCATTTAATGGTATTTTCAGAGGCGTTTTTGGATATTTGTTACCAGGAGTCTTAGGCGCCAGTTGTCTATTGCCTTGATTCAGCGGTTTCGCTGCTGCCACTTGCTGGTGCCCATGCACAAGATTTTCTTGGTCCCGTGCTGCGAGCATCTTGGCGTAATTGCAATCAAAACTGGAGGGGACCTTGAGATAGTCAAAAGGTTATTTGAGGGATTCGGCGATTACATTCCAAATCTCGTCATGCCGTTGCAACGCTGATGTAGTTGATGCAAGCTTTGTCAATGTTTACTCGAGAGGTTGTCGCATCAACCGCGGTTGAGTAAATATTCGCTTACGTAACACTCATTGCTTCTAGAATACCGTCCAACGTAAGCTGCTTCACAACAAAGACAACACATCCTTCCCTTGAAATCAGTGGCTAAACTCTGTCAAAGCTACTCCTGAAATACAACAAAAAACTCTCCTACCAAGTGTCTCGTATCCATACCCGCAATCATGTCTGTCGACGGAATCAGAGCGGTACGTAGTTCTCGACAATGGAAGCGTTTCAGTACGATCTGACAAGTCTCTGCACTCACGGAAACTACCTGGCTTACTCTCCTTTCCCACAACTTCTTCTATGGCACCTGTAAGGCTGACAATTCTTTCAGAAATTGCAGGCTCTTCGCGTTCAACAGGAGGAAGCCCAGGCCAACGTCGAAGAGCTTCAGGCAAAGGTCAAGGTCCTTGAACAGGACAGCCTTGCAAAAGAACAAGAAATCACATCCCTATCACACAAGAATCAACTGCTGGAGGCGGAGGTAGAGAAATTGGAAACCGGTATTAAAGAAGCCAAGGAGATGGGAGAGCGGAGCGGTCAAGATAGGCAACAGAACGAGGCTTTGCAGAGGAGATTACAACTATTAGAGGAGGAAGCTGAAGAGTCGGACAAGAAGATAAGGGACACAAGCGACAAGTAAGCTATGCTGATCATCGTTGGGGATGTAGCGCCTGCTCTCATGCGATGGATTGCGGCGTGAAGGGAGTCGTAGCTAATTCAGTTCTTCACCACAGGTTACGCCAAACAGATGTCAAGGCTGGCCACTACGAACGCAAAGTTCAAGCTCTAGAGAACGATCGTGACCAGTGGGAGGCAAAGTATGAAGAGATGGCCCAGAAATACAAAACCGTTAGGAAGGAATTGGAGGACTTCCAGCAGGAGATTGGTAATATGTAGACTTCTGTGGGGGTCGCTCCGGTGTTGAGCTTGGGGCATTACCGTGCGTTGACTCTGAAATTGGAAGACAGGGTATGATGGGACTCTTCGGCATAGATGTCAGTGTTTGGTTCGGCGTATGACTTGAGAACCTTTGCAGCCATCCTGAGCGTGCGTCTCTTACAGTGTATTTAAGTTCATGTTAGGGTGAACTTGGTTCCTAGCCATGGTTGTTGCTTTTGCTATGTATGTATGTATGTATGTAAAGCCCGGACCAGTGACTCTCTCATTCTCTCCTGGCTTTTGCTTTTGCCTTGCCTTTCGACTTTTCCTTATGCCTCGTAACTTTCCTATCTGCTTTGCTTTCGTACTTGAACTTTTTCTTCTTCTTTTTCGGCCCACCAGGGCGTTCCTTGGTCCAGACTCGTTTCTTATTCTCCATCTTCGCTTTGTCGTCGCTGACGGACGTGCTTGATACACTCTTGTCCGCCTCCCGTACACCACTATCTTCGTTTGTTTCCTCATCATCCTCAGCATCCTCAGCCGTTCGGTGAAGACCATCCTTCGAGACCTCCACGGCTTCCACTGTAACCGTAGTAAACCGATCTTCGTCGATATATTCCGCTTCATGGTCAATTTCTTGAACCTCTGCTATGCCATCCCACTGGCCCCCCTCCACAGTCCCATCCTCTTCCTTTGGTTTTAAAACTTCCCCATCGCCATCTCGAAGCATCGAGTTCACCGCCTCCACATGTTTCTCCAGATCCGATTTCCGTCCATCGCGTATCTACAATCATTAGCCATGCCCCGTATTAGTTCCAGTAATAAACGTACGATCTTGCGCGCAGTGATTCTCTCTTCTCGCTCTTTCTTGGTAGCCTCCTCCTTTGCATACTTTATTCGTTGCAGCTTGCGCTTGTGAAACCCTGTAAGATAATCCTCGCGAGCGTTAAAGTCGAAGGCAATCTCTTCGATCGCAGACGTTGGCTTCCTCCTTTTCCTTGGATGGGCAATCGTGCTCGCCGCCTTTCGTTCGCCTATCATTTTGGCATTATATTTAATACTTGTTTCGGTTGTGGGCGAGTAAAGCGTTGATATTTCGAAATCTGGTAGAGCAAGATCTCCCGGATCGTAGACAAGCGCCTCGCCTGCGCTTGCCCCGCCGGGAATTGTTTCTTGGCCGCCTTGCGAGTAGACTCTATGACTTCAACTCATTAATAGATCCTTAAAGCATCCCAACGCAATGTATCTAATAAGGCTGGGGATGCTCGTCTTAGCCGTGTGCTTTGTTGATGCTTTTAAAGACACGTCGCCCTTCTTTTTCTTCTCTACCTCTGAGTATGCCGTCCATCAGCTTCTAGATATCAACAAGGTCCGCTAACTTACCACAGACTACTCGTATCATCTCCTCAAATCGCATCCGCCTCTTCCTTAAGTGAAACGATAATCTCGCAACTCACGGAATGTACATCCGACAACTACGTAGTTGTTACCCAGCCCGGTGTTAATGTGGCGGATTACAAAAACCGGCGTTCTGCGCCGCTTCTAAAGCAAATGACTTCCGGTGAGGACAAGGATATACGATCAAGCCTCGCGGTGAGGGATGTGCTGGGGGAGCTTGATGCAGATGAGATGGTCAGAGCGGTTCAAGAGAGGTGTGGAGCTGCGCTTCTGAGGATCGATGCGTCGAGTAAGTCTCTCATCATGCGAAGCCCTAATGAGCGCCATATGATGAGATGCTGACCCAAACCTGTTTAGCTGGAACCTTCAGTATCGTCGACGATATGAAGCCACGGGTCATCAATCTAGACTTCCCTGATATACCAACTGGCAGTGGTAGAGCGGCCAAGCTAGCTGAGAATGGTTTGTACAAATCTTGTTCTGACGAAGCATCTTCGTTTACAACTTCCACAGACGCCTTACTGTCCTCGTTCCTTGATATGCTCCCATCAACCAAAAACACTGTCATATATACCACATCCCCCGTTACCTTGCAGCACCACCACTTGGTCGATGAGACCGAGCTTTACGAAATGGACCCCACTTTCGCTTCGCCGGCGCATATGGAGCTAAAGCGTGACTTTTCTGTAAATAAGCGTAACACTTTCGACGGCAATATAACCTTGCCAGACGGTCCTCTCTTTGAGAGATACCAATTTTTCGGGCCAGGTACACTCTACCCAGCACTATTTTGGCTAGATGACTAACACCATCAGGTCTTTTCATGGGTATTGTCATCACAATTCCGCTTCTCATGATTCTTTACGTTGCTATTTCAGGTGTCTCGAGTCTACAGGTGTCGTACGCGGCCTTTGATCAAGAAATGGGGCCGGCCGCGCAGAAGAAGCAATCCTAGAAAGGTCTGACATTTGTATCGTATACATTCTCTAAACGAATTGGCGGAGTTCGCAGGCGCAATAGCTGAAACTTTGAATTTGATGTTAGGTGAGGTGCACTTACATTGTTTCTGAATATAGTATACTACAGGTTTTGTGTATCCTCGGTCCCCGTGACTTCCTTTATCTCGTGATGTCCTATGCAAGACTGTTTTTTGATTTCTTCCTTGAAGAAGGAAGGGGCGAAGGCGAGCATGCGCGCAAGTTTGCGAGAACTTTCAGTCATACTTGTTAGAAATCTCGCAGGACGCTTGTTTCTTGCTTCTTAACTCTCACATCACTTACCAGTCTTCCGGCATCGTGTTTGATTCAAAGCTTTTGTATTGTTACTCACGCCATTCGCTTAGGAAAACATCAAATACGGTCATAATCGTGAGACGCCTAAAAAGGCTTTCCAGGTGAGGGCTTTACCTCAGGACTTCTAGATCTTGAAAACGCATTCCTAACAAATTGGGTCGTAAGGCCATTGTTCATTTTCTATCACTTCTTTCTCGAGCTTCTCTTAGCCGACAATCAACCCTTTCAATCTTTTCGGTCGGAGTCCATCAGACATCCCGCCATGTGTATGTTCCACTATATGAGGTACAATTGCGGCTATGAGGAAATACGCACAGACATGAACCATAGGCTCTGCGCTGTATTCCTTGAGCGCTACACCGTAAAAACTAGTACTCCTTGCCGCAACGCCGTCAGTACCTACTGGGATGATTCGAATTGCTGTGGTCGTTGTCGTATCTGTGACCTGGAAAAGCCCTGTGTAGCCGCAATAGGAGGACGTTCTCGCTATGCAGTGGTGGTTTGCCCGAGACACGTGGTTGTGGTTGGATAACGGACGTGGGTGGGTGATACTAGCATACCTAAAGATCCTGAGATTTGTGATGTCTGCGGGCAAGAGGCGGAGGATGCGAAGAAGGATGGGCGACGGGAAAATAGAGCAAGGACCGTACACCACCTTGCTACCGAGAATAAGAGAAAAGCTCGGGAAGATATGAGCCAACTAATGGGACAACAGTCTGAAGAATTGGATAAAGCACACATAGTTTTAAGGGACCTTGAATTCCAAATCCAATACCCCGGTATGAAGGATAAGAGACATTCGAAAGTGGCTTCGGCGTCACGGCGAATCGATTTGATCCTAAACACCGCTTCTACTGAGCGATTCTTACGCCAACTGCAGGAGAGACGGCGTCGATACCACGCAGAAGGGATTCAATTTTACCCTGCAAAAGTAAAGAATCTTTGATGGGACAGTTGATGCCAGGATACCTTTTGTTTTGGAGAAGGAGGATATTCCTGATCATCAAGTTGAAGCTACGATATCTACCTTCTTGCGAATGAAACGTCGTGCATGAGGTCAGTACCCAGGCTTCGTGACGCTACAGACTTCCGGATAGCTCCAACATCAGGTCACAAATCGTCAAAGTCCATGTGATGCTTCGTCTTCCTTTCATTGTTGCTTGTGAGAAATGAGTCAATAATCGTCATTCTATCACTATTATTTCAAATCTCGGCTCCTAATGAAGACAAACCGAGTGAGTAATTTGCTTGGCTTCTACTACTTAAGCCGGTCCCGAACCTCTCTTTTCTTCTCCTCTTTAACCTCACAACAGCCTCACCCAACTCCTCCACCTTCGAAATTAGACCATCCTCATCAAAGATAGTGTCCACTACCTCCACAGATCTAGCGAACAACCTTTCCTGCTTCCAAAAACCCTGCACAGTATCTCAAGTCATCAGATCAAGCTTCCTACAACAAAACTTACAATGTCTTACGGGGGTGGTGGTTACGGCGGTCACTATGGTGGTGGTTACGATGTCGGCCGTTACAAGGGCGGCGGCTACGACGACCGCGGTCGCCATGGCGGCGGTCGCCGCGGCGGCGATCACAACGATCGCTCCCACGGTCGCGAGTCAGATAAGGTGCCGGAATACGAGAAAAACTACCGCGAAACGATGGGAATTGCCAAACAGCAACGGTTCGTGGATGAGAAAATAGCAGATGCGGTAATTTTTGCCCCCAAAAAACTCGACCCATCCCTCCCCTTTCCCCCATTTCCCTACATCCTCCATATCGTGCTAACCCAAATACACAAGGTCCGTGTGACAGGACAAGAGGCCGCACAGATCAAATATCAAGAAACCGAGCTCGAGGCGAAAAAGATCAAGCTTGACTTAGAGAAGGCGAAGATTGAAGAAATTAAGACGGAATTACAGGGGGGTATGGACAGGGCCAAGGCGAAATTGGGAGGAGGGAAGGCGAAGGCTGTTGGGGGAACTGGGGGTCAAGGGGCCCCATCAGGGGGAGGCGATGAAGCGTAATCGTCAAGCGTGGGTAAAGAGGGAGGGCGTAGGCTGGACTGTAGGATGATGGGGATGGTGATACGGTATCCTGGTTCTAGATCCATGCATGCGTGCCTGCGAGCTTGACAATTTGTTGGAGTATACTAAGAACTCTAAATGAAATGAGTGGCTTCGTTGAATGGTGAGTGCAAGGAGGTGCGCTGGCTTCTAATGAGGTTGTATTCCGAGCTTTAGAGGATATAGCATGCATGCACTGCGGTCTTTCAGTCATTTATCTGGTATGGCCCGAGCACCATCCTTTCTCGGAACTCCCAAATCAACGTTTTACCTATATCACTGGTGTAGAGTTTCTGCATGGAGGTAGAGAACGTCAAGGGACGATAAGGGCTATGGACTAACGCTACAACGCGCTATACGATCAGGATGCGACGTCTACTTCTGGAGCATCTTAGTATCAAAGCTCCGTCACCACGCTGTAAGTGCAACAAAGCTTCTCTACATTTGACAAGTTACTATCTTGATTTGCAGTCCTCGTACCAAGGCTTAGCAGTGCTACCAGGCCTCGAAGGCTGTCATCATCTGTGTAATTTTTCTATCACTGAGCTCAAAGGACAAGCCCTCTCCGGCTTCAGAAGCTCGTTATTCATCATCAAGATGACACCTTGCGGCGTAGGCAATGGTATCATGTGTATTGATTGCTACTAGATAAGTTTCCAAAACCTTACACTACCACGCCACTGGGAAACTACTATAGTCAGACATACGTTCTAGTCAAGTATGAGCAGTCTCGCAAGGACCGACGACTTTTGCAGGACCATAGATATACTAGGAGGAGCAATCGCGCGTTTGGCCCGATTAGGGCTGCAAACCCCAACCAAGCGCTAGAAGAGTCTTAGCAAATCATCAAACTCCTCTTCTTCTGTTTATCGTAGCTTCCTCCGCATGTCACATGCGTTTTCTGAGTTCACTATCCAGCTCTCTCGTTTTCCGCCCACCCTATCGCCTTAGATGTACTATTATTGAGCTTCATTGCAACCGTCCTTTCCTGGGCCCTTGGACTTCTCATGTCGCCTCTCCTACAAGCCTTCACAGCTATGCTTGCTGCGTTCTGATAGTCCTGCTCAGCCTGCGCCAATGCGTTATGGTAAAGGCTTTCGGCATCGGACCACTCTTCATGGCGGAACTTGTTGTTTCCCTTTAGAAACTTCATAGGACGCTCCGTAGCCATATTCACGGCCACTTCATATCCCTTACGGCTGACATCCTCATTTTTTAGTAATCATCGTCCGCTGCCTCTTCGTCGATTCCATCCGCCAACATCTCCAGATACGCTTTACCAATTCAGAGTTGATCTTGTTCCCAGAATTCTTTGGCCCTGTGAGGTCGTGTTTCAGCTCAGCTATGGCTTGATTGGTGGTCGTCCGAAGATCTTCGTCCGCATTAATAGAGTTTGCACGAAGATCTTACCAAGCTTTTTCGATGGCTGCGTCGAACTGTTCCTTAGCTTCGGCTGAGCACCTGGGGTAGTGCGTAGATCTGTGAGGGGCCATGGGGGTTTGAGGCTGACTGAAAGAACCAGGCGACGGAGTACCCACATGGAGTAAAGGGCCTGGAAGAAGAGATTCGGAAGAGTGGACGCTCTTGTTTGAGGGCAGAGGTGATTGTGGTTCGAAGTTCGAGGTTCGAGACTGATTGTGTACCGAGTTAGCTGGGCCTTGGTTAATAGCGGGGAAGCTCAAAGGCGTTTGAAGGTAGGGAAGAATAACGGCAAGAACAAAGCAGGATCGGCTATTGTGTGAGGAGAAGAAGTCACTGAGAAGACTCACCAAGCCTGAACGAATACAAGCCAGGTTCGTCACAAGGCGTGCATCCGGACTGGATCTTCAGGGGAAGGGGAAAACGCTAGCATCTCGAAATAAGTCAGGCTCACAACCTATGGCTGATGATTCGGTCAGTTGACCGCAATAGGAGATACTTTAGGCATCGAATTCGAGTGTTTTCACTCGTGAACAGTATAGGCCAACGTTGTTCACGCCAAATCATTAGTGCTAGTCACCTGAGAAAAGCCTTCACACCGAAGATCAAGTGCGCTTTACTACATAGCCCCCTGACATGGCGCCTATGGCAGTCCCAAGTTCAAGGGAAAGATATCGATCTCGAGATATCGACCCTCGTTGCTCAGTCCGTTAGCCTGGCAGACTATATGAAATGCTGATACAAGGAAGGTATTGGTACACCAACATCCAAACGAGCCAAACATTGAGCTGCAGTGAATAGAAATTCGCTTGTGGCATAACCAAAATCTGTCGACTGAAAAGGAACCGCAAATTACAGGTATACAGAAGAATTTCCCCGGGGCCGGCAAGAGGCCCAAAAGCAATACCAAACACTTGGTTGGAGGCAGCATCTCTAAATCGGCATTGTGTATCTGCGCAGTTCTGGCGATGGAGGGAAGAACTGGCCATGATTGAGCTGAACATGCTTGAAATGAAGCCGACTGCTGACGTGGTGAGTATGGCAGACCACTTTCGATGGACCGGACAAAATTTGGGCTGAGCGGATCATCAGGGTATTATTGTTGGCTTGACAATGGGGGATCGATTAGTAAGCTTTCATTACCTATACCTGAGGCAACTTCACAACTGCTTGTTGGAATACTGTTGGAATTCGCGGCCATTGTTGGCGGCATTTATTAGGTAGGTTGAAGCTGGAAAGAAGTCTATCCAGATTGAAGAAGGTGAGAACTCTACTAGCGGGGCCCCAGCCCTATAAAGCGGAGGTTACCGTGATTACCAACCGAATCACAGCTGAAATTCCAACAAATACATGGACCATGGTGTACATGGTGTCCATGACGAAGGTGGACGTTTTATATCAGAGCATTGCTTATAAACCGAGTATAAAACCTGAACTTGATGGAGGTGATTATCAATGCACTGCTTTGTAAGATCAGGACGCCAAGGTCAACATGAGAGACTGCTAAGGTATCATAATGTATCGAATAAGGATGTCTCCAGGTGTCTGGTAACTCTCGATTGAGATTCGGCAAGGAAGCTGTAAGCCATATGAAATTGTCATTGCTTTTTGAACAATTATATCAAATTATATTAGTACTCAAGGTCAGTAGGATTGATACTGGTCCTCAACATGCTTCATAGTGTCGTTATATTCCTTGCTCATATTATTTTCGTTCTTCCTGGACTAGCACAAGTTGTCGAGCCATTGGCAGAAAGATGTGGCCCTTCAACTGCCAAGATCGTCTGCATCAATCATTATTCGTCTGTGATGCCCGATGATTTCTTCCGAAAGCCAATCAACAATTCCTTCGAGCCCAGTCAAGACGCCCCATACGAAGCAACCTCAATACTCAACGACCCTTCATGGAAACTGACTGCTGATGCGGACTTCCTAGTGTTTGACCGCAATCGTGGGCTGGAGCTGCTTGGGGCTGCTCCCAGAAATCAGTTCCGTTTCGCTGTTGCAGAGGTGTTCCACGACGCGCCGGTGTACTCTCCTCCAACCAATGAATTTTACTTTTCACAGCTCCAGCCAGGCTTTCTCCCCCAGAGAGTGATCAATCTCACTGATTCGCCACCTACTCTCTCTTTCAAGATAGCCAGCCCTCCTATTTATTCGGGGAGTGGCGCTTGGTTCCACAACGGGTTAATCTACTATTGTGTTGGAGGAGGCAACCATTCAATTCATGAGCAATCTGGAACCGTCTCCCGTCCGGGGATTTATACGCTGAACACAACAAGTGGAATATCGAATGTGCTCCTCAACAACTATTTTGGCTATTACTTCGATTCATGCGACGACGTCACGGTCGACTCGAAAGGAGACGTCTGGTTTACTGATAACGGTTTGCCCCTTCATCCTCTTTTGCCCTAACACAGTAACCTGACTGCGAGCCCTTTATCAGACTATGGCTGGGGCAACGGCGTAAACGAATACGCTCCAGTACTGGGTAGTGCCTCGTACCGCTTCCGCCCCATTACCGGATCCGTAAGTATCGTCGAAGACACCATGAAGCAGCCAAACGGCATCGCATTCTCCCCCGACCAGAAAACCGTGTACATATCCGACACGGGCGCAATCACGCCGGAGATTGTCCAGCAATACGGAATGCTCGGATACATGAACTTCAACACCACCAGCCCGCACACGGTCTACGCCTTCGACGTGCTCCCAAGCGGCAACGCCATCGCCAACAAATGGCCCATCTATCTCAGCAAGCAGTGGATCCCCGACGGCGTCAAAGTTGCCAGAAACGGCTATCTCCTCACCGCCACGGGCGGCGGCGTTGATATCCTGGACGAGGAAGGCACGCTTTTGGTTACTGTGAAGACGAATTATACGGCGGTGAATGTCAACTGGAGCGGGATGGGTTTTGAAACGCTGTGGATCGTTGGGGTTGGCGGTGTGAGTGAGATTACGTTTGATTTGCCGGGGCCAATACTGTCCTAAAAGGACCAGCAAAAAATCATTCATGTGACAGAATTACAGCAGTGATCTACGTTGCGGTTAGAGAATCAACAGCCCCTTCTGATGCGGAGAGCCTTGCCTCTTCTTACAACGACAAGAAAGTAATTCATGCTTTACACCTTTGGCTTTTCTACATTTCGATTCTTCGGCCATCGAGTCCAGTCTCTGCTCAGGGCAATTGCCAGATTGCAGGAAATGACATTCGCTGGTGGCGCAGGTATGCTCGAAGATGCGATCTTTACTTGTAAGACAATTGGGGCATAAGTCGTGCTTTAGAAGCGGAAACTCTTGTTTATGTTGGTCGAGTCCAACTGTGTATCCCCCATCTCTTTCGGCTGTACTTTGCTGCTGTGGCACATGACCGCGAGCCCAATGGTGGTCGCGATTAGTTCAAAAAATAGAATAAAAAATCTTTCAGCCTCTATCATGCACTGGCTTCTGACCCCGTTCTTCTCTTGTTACTGCTGATATTTTTTTTTCGGAGTTTGTGCGGGATAAAGATCGTGACTGTTGCAATTGTATGTCACGACAAAGCATCTCGTTCTTGTTGTATTAGACTTATACGAAGCTTATTTTCGGATTTTCATTTTCATTTCTTGAAGTACATCATTTACGCTTTTCTCAGTCTTTTACTGCGTTTGTTCGTTAACTTTTAATGTTTGCCTCTTTCACTTTTTTTCTTTTGCTCATCAAGAAAGGGATAAGTCAGCAGGTTTGAGTTTATAGAAATTTTCTTTGAATTGGTTTTTGAATATTGTTTGGTTTAGGTTTGATGTATTCTATGTCTGTTTCAAGACTTTAGGAAATATGAAATGAAAAGAAGAAGAAGAAGAGAAGGAGGAGGAGGAAGAGAGAAGATGATTGACGGAAAAGGTGATATGAATCCTTGCATATTCAACAGTTGGCTTCAAGATTAGTTAGTCGTCAAGCTTATTCCTCCTGACACCTGTCACCTATTCAATCTTCTCCTTACCCTCAACCACCTTCCTACCTCCCCATTCACCCAAAAACCCCCGAAAACAAAACTAGCCCCTCCCTTTATTTCACAACAACCCTCACTCCCCACGACCCCCTCTCCGGCATCGGCACAAAATAATCCGCCGCCATTTCCACATCCCCCCTCCCCGTCTCCCACAGCCCAAACTCCAGCCTGCGAAACACCGTCGCCAGCCCAATAAACAGCTTCGCATTTGCCAGATTAACACTCAAGCACATGCGCGGGCCTTTGCTGAAGGTTACAAGGTAGCGGAACAGCGGTTTGTTAGTGGACGCGACTAAAGGGTTGTTGAGCCAGCGGTCGGGGGAGAAGGTGGAGGGGAAGGGGAAGAGGGAGGGGGCGCGGTGCTGAAGGTAGGAGGTCATGCCGAATGGGGTGGCGGGGGGGATGGTGTAAGTGTCGTAGTGGATGGGGGTGTGGGGGCCAGTGCGGGTGAGGCGTTGGGTTACGCCGTAGGAGAGTCGGAGGGCTGAGGTGGGGGGTGATTGTTAGATGGTTGAAGATGAGTGGGTTTCTCGTGGAGAAGAGGGGGAGTTGTTGAAGAGGTGGAGAATGATCGAACGATGATACACGAGAGTGGACTGGTTGAGGAAAGTGCAAGTAATGGGGGGTACTATTTGTGACGGATGGGAGTGGAAAGGGTAATGCTTACACTCTTGCACGACGGCATTCAGATATGGTAGCTTTTCCAGCTCTGGCACTGTCAAAGGCTTGGCGGAGAGATGAGGCATGGCCAGGACCAGCTCCTCATGCAGTCGTTGGTAAATTTCTGGGTTACTGATGATGTGAAAACTCGCCAGAGATAATGCCGACTTGCTTGTCTCAATAGCAGCCCCAGTAATGCTGGAAGTCTCTTGTTTGAGACGCTCGTGGGAGAGTTCTTCCTTGGGTAAATCGGACTGGAGAAGCTCATCGATGATGGTCTTGTGACTTTCTTTCTCATGGTTGTCATTATTTCCATTGCATACTTTGCGGATCAGTGCGGAGATTTCCTGTTATTCAGATAAGTAAAGTACTATTTCCGAATTAAGAGGTACGGATTCTACAGAGAGATAGCGCAACATACGGCCTGGTATTTGAATACCGGTCTCATTGCCGGATTTAGGATTCCGACCAGGGCATCGGGTACGGACTGTAGCAAAGAGAGAGACCAAGGGAAATGACCCATAACGTGAACCGAGTACGCCAGATGCTTGATTGAAGTGGTGAATGGGGCGACAAAGTCAGGATAGTCTTGAAAGTTGTATGAAAGCCCAAACAAATAATAGTTAATCACGTCCGACGTCAAGGTAGCCCACACATCATTCAAACAGACAACTCTCGATGTCCCGCTATATTGTTTGGTCAATCTTGTACAAAGTTTGTCGACCCGGGCTTGGATGTAGGGGCTGTAGTCAAGGATTCTCTGCCTGGAGAAAAAGGGGCTCATGGCGGTACGGCGGCGATGATGATGGTCATGGGGAATTGTATCGACCGTTGCTAAGGGTACGCCGAAGCGATACTTCCACTGCTCGACTTTGTCAAATCGGTTTTTGGACGAATACACTATATCGTAAAAGTCTGGGTCGGCGATGTGTATTTCCCATGGGTTGATCCGGATAATCGGTCCTTCAATTGGGACGTTACTTCAGCCAAAACCCACAAGATATTCTCTAAGTGTCTACCTACCATACCGCTGGTGCCATTTTTCAATCTGGAAGGTGAACTGGCCCCCTTTGTAGACGTCAAGATAGGTCTCATACCAGCCTGTTACGGCGGTGATTTTTGAGCCTGGAAAGTGCGCAATAGGGCTGAGAAACAACCGATAAATTCCCAGACTCAAAAGATATATCAGAAATGCTAGAAGAACATAACCTAGTTGAATATATCCTTTGGAAGGATGAGAAAAGGTGGTTGACATGTCCATCCTAACGAGTCCGATCCAACAAGAACGAGAGTTAGAAGCAGATGGGCCAATCAGAACAGGCAAACCATTTCACGAAATGTGTTTTTTCTCCCTAGTACCAGTCTCATCCGTAAGATGGGAAGATGTGATATTTATGCTCGAGATGTTTCGATCATGGGGCTAAACTAGTAAATTCAAAGATTATTCAAGCTGCATATGCAGTATCTCTGGCGTTCCCGGCTTTGGAACCGCATGATGGGTTGGTGTGAGCCAGCCATTCCCCTGTTTGTGCTTATCATTGGTTCTCACCCGTCATTCAATCATGTTCAGCTATCTCAAGAACCGAATGCCAAGGATTACTCATCCATAGTTCAAGCCCTTCCTGCACACTGTATTGCCTCGTTGTCGTCGAATTAAATAAAGAGTTGCGGGCCCCACTCTGCAGAGTCTGACGCATGCTACAATACTCCGTAAGGTAAACTCGGAAGGGGCCTCTCACATGATGCGAACTGTAGCATTCTCAAGCACTTCTCCTCACTTAGCACTAATACCAAATACGTCCGTAGAAGAACGATTATCGGGAACATATATGTCAAAACCATGATTTTGATGATTAAAGCGTCGAACAACGGTACAATATCAGGTTTTGAAAATCATGTAGACGTCCTTAGGGTTCCAAGAGCACCTTATAGTCTCGAAAGCCGCCTAGATAAATGTCTCAAAAGGCTGGAAAGATGCATCAACGAGCACCAGCCGGACATTAGGAGGCCGTTCTGAATCACTCCTTGATATACAACAGAGCCTCAAGCACCCAGCTTCTCATCCTTCTATGTGTTTTATCCTCACATTCTGTGCATGCAAACTGCAACGGCAATAACGCTCTGTGATGATCCTTTTCTTTTTGGTTTATGACACCTCGAGATCATATCGTGCCTATGAACGCATAGGGGTTTGCGTGTATTCTCTTCAGTCTCCAGCGGTCAAGAAGGGGGAAAGAGAAATGGAGGATATTGACGAGGAATCGAGGTTAGAGAAAAAGATGTGTCTGCTTACTGTGTTAGATGCTCAAATACTGAGTAGGAATCGAACAACATTATGAAAGTCGTACCAATCCCTTCATGTAAACCCCCCACTTGGGATTACCTCGTAGGTCCTCATCGGTGATGGTGCATACTCCAAGCACTTATTCCTACTCAGCACCACCGCTTGCTTTACACATTACGACGCAACCATTTCTACCCTGGTTCCCTATCGCCAGGGTACTCTCATGAGAGCAGTCGCATCACAAGGATCATTGGTTCCCATCTGCATAACCGCTCTAGAAGATTCGTCTTTCCTCTACAAAGTCATTATATTGATCATATTTGCTAGTCCTCGCTCCGCCACAGACGCTACCCATGCAATTCGTTCGCTTCGTTCAATGGTATTTGCCTTCCATGCAATTCGTTTGCTTCCTTTGCTGGTGCTTGCGTTCCATGTACTTTCCCCATCACCGCTTCCTTCCCACCATCAGGCGAAGGCTGTCGCTGACACCGTCCAATGGCTGCCCATCCAACTCACCAACTCGTGGCTGAAATCTTCTCTTCTCACCATTGGACTGCTGCTGCAGGTCTGAAGCGCCCAGGTCTTTTCCATCCCAGTCGTGCCCGTTGGCAAACGGCTGTGGTTGGCTTTGGCATGGACGTCGTATGCGGAGCAAGAACCAAAGGAAGAGCGCTGCTAGGAGAAAAAGGCCTGGGCCGACGCCGACGCCGACGCCAGCTTTAGCGCCAGTGCTGATGGCAGGCTGAATTGGGGGTATAAGTGTTGGGAATGCAGACGGTAAAACTAAAGTTGTACTTGCTCCTTGGGCAGAGGCGCGAGCGCTGGTGGAGAGCGTAGTCGGCTGAGATGAGGGCGTAGTTATGGCTGATGCCCGTGAGGTGGGGAATGTACTCGACTGAGAAGAGGGCGAGGTTATGGATGACGCTTGTGGGGTGGAGGTGCTTGTGCTGGCTGGTTGTAAAGAGGAACTTGTGGGATTAAATGACGGCGAAACAGCGCCGGAGGAGGTGCTAACGGTGACGGTGACAGTGGAAGGCTTAGTGATAGGGTTTGCGCTACTGGCAGAGGCAGCCGAATTGTTGGTGGCGACGACTGTGGCTGGCGTTTAACTCGCACTTACAGATGGACTGCTGGTGGACGTGGTGGGCACAGCACTGATGATACTTGAGCTAGTAGCCGGGCTGCTCGAAGATGTGCTGGTAGCTGCAATAATGAAAATTTCGACCTCAAAATTTCCACACAGGTCACTGATAGTGATGGGACCTACTTAGTGGACCAAAGACGCAGAATCTTGGACGACTGTTGCTGTGACGGTAGACGTTGAGATCGGGGATCCTGCGCAAGCTGGCACTCCACCGCCTAGACCACCCGACATTGCTGAGGCCGCGAGCTAATGGTGTAGAAGCTCTTGTATTACTGCAATGCTCAAAGAATGTCGAGGGTAATCAACGAGGGTAATCAACATGGAGGTGAGGAGAGGAGCGATAGAAAGAAAACCCTGAGGAAGCAACAACGAAGATGGCGTCACAAGGAAAGCGGTAATCCATGTGCGCTACTTTATCTATAAGAGCAAAGCTCTACAAATGTAAGGCGTGCACGCTCATGTAATGTGATCTTCACAGAGGAAGCAAGCCCAGACGGCAACGAGTCAACAATATCTCGGCATCAGTGAGTGTTGATTGGACATGAAGCTTGTTAGCAACACCACACGCACACGACGTTGCAAGGCTATGTGAACGACAGCAGAGAGAAGATATGAATAGAGATACAGATGTAGAGGTGTCATCCAATTGCAAAGGCTTTCTCTGTCTTGGCGACATTATAAGGATTCTGCTTTCAGGTAGTCCCAGCTTGTTGACTGGTACCTTCGAGTCGATACCTTAGCAGTTTACTGATTCGGTGTCTCCAAGCTTACAAGGTCAATAGGCTGTTTTGATTGGGACCTAAGGAGGGCGTAAAAAGCCCAGTTGTGCCTCTTGACCAGCCGATCACGTAGAGGGTAAGGTAAGTTTCCGCAATTGGTTGCTTGCACGCACATTGTTGAAGCAATTGGAACAATAAGGTATCTCATATCTGAGGTCCAAGCAATGAGACACGACACAACATCATAAGTAACAAGTGGTGTACAGCTTCTATCGACGCCTATGATACCTAGTTAAGGTACGAGGTTACGAGGGGGTCGCCATTTCCGATGGAAACTGCTTTGCACTACGTCTTTTTAATTAGGTATCGTTGATTGCGAAACCTGTGCCGTTTTTTAGAATTTGCCGAGAGCCCCACCAAATTTAGTGGCGAATCTCCTAAAAGTGCAAAATAAGAAACAGATTTGTAAAACCAACCCCTTCCGATGCTTCATATGTAGTATATTCAGTGCTCCATATGTGACGTATCCAGTGCTCCATATTTGACGTACCCCGTGCTCCATATGTGGCCTACCCAGTGCTCCATATGTGACGTACCCAGTGCTCCATATGTGACGTACCCAGTGCTCCATATGTGATATATCCAGTGCTCCATATGTGGTATATTCAGTGCTCCATATGTGACCTACCCAGTGCTTCATATGTGACCTATCCAGTGCTCCATGTGACGTATCCCGTGCTCCATATGTGACGTATTCAGTGCTCCATATGTGACGTATCCAGTGCTCCATATGTGACGTATCCCGTGCTCCATATGTGGCCTACCCAGTGCTTCATATGTGGTATATTCAGTGCTTCATATGTGGCGTATCCAGTGCTCCATATGTGATATATTCAGTGCTTCATATGTGACCTATTCAGTGCTCCATATGTGATTTATCCAGTGCTCCATATGTAGTCTATCCAGTGCTCCATATGTGACCTACCCAGTGCTTCATATGTGGCCTATCCAGTGCTCCATATGTGGTCTATCGGAAGCCAATGAGAAAGTTGATGGGGAAGCCAATGGGGAAGCCAATGGGGAAGCCAATGGGGAAGCCAATGGGGAAGCCAATGGGGAAGCCAATGGGGAAGCCAATGAGAAAGCCAATGAGATGTAGAGAATCCGTTATCGTTATTCCAAGCTCTTCTTCATAACAATTCGATAGGGCGTTTGGTAGGGAGTTTGATAGAGAGTTTGGTAGGGAGTTTGGTAGGGAGTTTGGTAGGGAATTTGGTAGAGAGTTTGGTAGGGAATTTGGTAGGGAGTTTGGTAGGGAGTTTGGTAGGAAGTTTGGTAGGGAGTTCGATAGGGAGTTTGGTAGGGAGTTCGATAGAGAGTTTGGTAGGGAGTTTGGTAGGGAGTTTGGTAGGGAGTTCGATATCGAGTCATGAAGAGTGCTTTCTATTGAACTAATTAGCATGTGCTATGAAGCATGTACGAAGCATACAGAGTGTATGAATAAACAGGTAAATCGATAAACAGAGATGAACAAAGATTCAAAACACGCGTTGAATTAGAATCGAGAAATTCATGAATGGGACGATTATGAGCACAGCGAGTACAGATGCGTTGAGACATGAAAAAAGAGATAAAGATTAATATAAATCGCGTACAATATAGATAACGACAGATGCAGATAAGTAATGAAAGTATGCAGATGTACGGATAAACAGGTAAACAGATCAATGAAATTTTTCAGTTCGGTCAGGTGATTTCCGATCACCTGATGTACGTACAACGACTTCAATGAACTGTAAAAATCAGGATGGTAGTTTAAGCGAAAGAAAAAGAAATGATGGTAGTTTAAACGGAAGAAAACGACTTGCACAGGTCGACGCAGCGAAAAACATAGTGCGGGGTCGAAAAGTTTTGATGTTGGGTCACCTGATGTAACACTTGGCAACCAACGATCAGAATAAGCCGCTATTCCAGTACTATATAGACTTGCTAAAATTCCTCTTAAAACCGTAAAACCCGAAGGATCAAGAATAACTATTCTAAGCCAAATATGCTCATCTCCATGGGTTTGCAACATGAGCTCAAGGGACGGAGTCATCCCACATTGTGTGTGTGCGTGGTGCTGAGATCAAATTCTGCTGGACGTGACTCATTCACGGGAGTCATCCAGTTGTGATTAGTCGCGTACGTGCACAATGAATAAAAAGCCTCAGTCACACCTATTGTCGTCACTCTTAAACATCACGACTGGCGAACGAAGTAAAGAGGCAAACAACTTCCCCACAGTTCTATGAACGACGAAATAGGCTCTACATTACTTGGGTTCCGTAATACCTTCAACTACCTTGTAGTAGTTCTTTTATTGACTCGAGTGCGAAGCTAACGCTACAATAGACACTGATCAAGTCTTACTGAGTTCAAGTCAGTTACAAACTGGACCGTGCACTTGTGGCACGTTGCATGCTGTAGGATTCGGGCCCATTTGCCACTGCAACATTCTTCTAATTTAGCTGCTATTATGGCTTCTGCGGAGCCTGCACCACAATCTCTACCACGATCACCGACTACCAACTCGAGACCGCGGAAGAGGTGGGGAAAGCAAAGCCGGAACCACCAGCAAGCACCAGCTTTGCAGAGCGGTTCAGAGTCAATTATGACCCCAACCCCCGAACAAAGCAGGCTGCAAGATGCCCCATCTGTAAACAATACGAACAGAGAGAATGTACTGGCCTTGCGACCTGCGTCGATTGCCCCACGTTCCCAGCCACCATCGACAGAACCTTCGAGTGCCGAAGCTTCAGCAGCCGAGACTGGCAAACTCAAAGTAACACGGAGTCATGGAAATATGGGACGAAGACAAGTAGAAACGAGAGGGAGCGGTCGAAGTGGGCAGATACACGGCGGAATAGCACAAGGACCTAGGGGCGGAAGGAACTCCAATGGGGAGAGGTCTAGCCATGCAGGTCACATTCATGGACAACCAAGGACAAACGGCCATGCAGCGCTCAATTCTGGTAGACAGTTTGGGGGACGTCTTACCATGACTGAAGAGGCAAATGCGCAATCGTTGGTGTCTTCGTTACAAGCAGATGCACCCGAGTTCCACCCAGGTCAACAACATCACCAGAGACATACCACTTCAAGAAACTCAAGAGGCGGTAAAAATGTTGCAGTTGCCCAGCTTCATACGCAGGCAAAGGCACCGCGTGCGAGACGTGGTTCCGTTCTAAAATCTACAGCACCGGATATTGCTACACGAACCCACGAGGACATCACGAGTGGTGCTTACGAATGTCCAATATGCACAAGCGAGGTTGGGCGAAACTCCAAAATCTGGTCTTGCAAGACATGCTGGACAGTATTTCATCTCACCTGCATCAAGAAATGGTCCGCTAATGAAGGTTCGACTCTGGCTCAGCAACGAAATCAGGATGGGGAGTTAGCATCTCCACGGCAATGGAGATGCCCTGGATGCAATTTGCCAAAAGATGTACTTCCATCGACATACACCTGTTGGTGCGAGAAAGAACTAGATCCCCGATCAATCTCGGGATTGCCACCGCACTCCTGCGGCCAGACCTGTGGCCAAAAACGTAATTTACCGAAGAAGTGTCCCCATCCTTGTGATTTACTATGTCATGCTGGTCCGTGTCCTCCCTGTACGCATACTGGTCCTATTCAGAGCTGTTTTTGCGGCAAGAAATCAACGTCTAGAAGGTGTATTGATACGAACTACGATGTCGGGTGGAGCTGTGGTGAAATTTGTAGAGATTTAATGCCTTGTGGAGAACATACTTGCCCGAAGCCGTGTCATGAAGGTTTGTGCGAAGCCTGCGAGGTTAAGATTGGTTGTCGTTGCTATTGTGGCCAAGTTGAAAAACCGCTGATTTGCTACGATCGTGGGGACGAGAAGCCGAGTAAAAGGGCTTTACATGATGATAAGGGTTCCAGGATTATCGATGACTGGATTGGAATGTTTGAATGCCTTAATATATGTCAGAGGCCTTTTGACTGCGGAAAGCATAGTTGCGAGAAAAGATGTCATCCGCAAGAACTCGAACCGCCACACTGCCCTCGATCACCGGACGTTGTGTCACGCTGTCCGTGTGGAAAGACGCCGTTGGCAGAAGTATTTGATCAAACTCGAAGATCTTGCGAGGACCCCATTCCTAATTGCAAAAAGGAGTGCTTGAAACTTCTTCCGTGTGGTCATACTTGTCAACAGATTTGCCATTCAGATATCTGCAAGCCTTGTCTCATCAAAGTAACCATCGCTTGTCGATGTGGGCGGACACAATCGTCTACCATCTGCCACCAAGGTAACGAGGAACAGCCGCAATGCACGAGGGCTTGCAAAGCAACTCTCAACTGTGGTCGTCACGAATGCGGCGAACGTTGCTGCCCAGGAGAGCGCAAGGCGGTTGAACGACAAGCCACCAAACGTAAGCTCCGGCCTTTAGGAAATGCACGGATTATTGATGATGGCTTTGAAGCCGAACACATCTGTACTCGTCTTTGTGGACGTATGCTAAAATGTGGCAATCATAATTGTCCCGAGCTTTGTCACAAAGGGCCCTGTGGAAGCTGTCGCGAAGCAATTTTTGAAGATGTTAGCTGCCATTGCGGACGTACCGTGCTACAACCTCCATTGCCATGTGGTACCACTCCACCTCCCTGTCGCTTTGACTGTGAGCGCCCAAAGGGCTGCGGCCATCCAAGAGTCTCGCATAATTGCCACGGCGATGGTGAGTCTTGTCCGAAGTGTCCTTTCCTGATTGAAAAGCCATGCATATGTGGAAAAAGGAATCTCAAAAATCAGCCTTGCTGGCTTGCAGATGTACGCTGCGGTGAGATCTGTGGGCGGAAGTTAAAATGTGGATCGCACTATTGCCGCAAATCGTGCCACCGGCCTGGAGAGTGCGAAGACGCGGGCAAATCCTGTCAACAATCCTGTGGAAAATCAAAGAAATTCTGTGGTCATCCTTGCGAAGAGCCATGCCATGCTCCTTCTTCTTGCCGCGAGGACAAGCCGTGTCAGAATAAGATGCTTGTAACCTGCGACTGCCAGAATCTCAAGCAGGAATTGAAGTGCAATGCCTCCAAGTCGAGCGAGGGAAACAGCAAGAAGAGCCTGAGCTGCGATAATGAGTGTGCACGGCTTGAAAGAAACCGAAAGCTAGCCTTGGCTCTCAATATTGACCCTGAAGCACACAAAGACGATCATATTCCTTACTCGACAACTACCTTGCAATTATTCCGTGAGAACCAAAAGTGGGCGCAAATACAAGAAAGAGAGTTCAGGGTGTTTGCGGCAGATGAGCATGAGAAACGACTCCGGTTCAAGCCCATGCCACCACATCACCGAGCCTTCCTGCATTCACTTTCTGAAGACTTGGGTTTTGATAGCGAGAGCATGGACCCGGAGCCACATCGCCATGTAGCTGTTTTCAAAACACCACGCTTTGTGATGGCTCCAATGAAGACACTCGCTGAAAGTGTTCGCATCCGTAGCTCCGTCGAGGCTTCGACCACTGCTGCGGTTGAGGCCCAGAGGAAGCTCCGTACCAGCAATGAGTCCTATAGTGGCTTTCTACTGTCGCACCCACGTTTCGGACTTACACTCGAAGAGATTCGGTTTGACTTTTCCTCAGTGTTAGATTTCTCGCTTGATCTAGCGTTTGACATCTCATTCTTACCTAGCGAAGAAATCATTCTCAAAGCTCGGCCGTCATCATCATCCACTACTGTCTCTACTACTTCCATCGAAGCCTCTCTTAAAGCGCTAAAACCTTCTCTCTCCGTCATCACCTCGTCCAAGAACCTTGCCAAATCCATCCAATTATGCGCTTCAGACGCCTCACTCAATATCCTCCGCCGCGAACTTGACGACTCAGCCAGCAATGGTGGATGGAGCCAAGTAGCGGCGAAAGCAGCAGCCCCGCGTATGGCGCCTAGACAAATGGCACTGGGAGAGAAAAGTGTGTATACTGTTCTGGGCAGTAGACTGAAGGATGCCAAAAAGAAAAAGGAGGACATGATGAAGGCTAGGAAGGATGAGGATGTGGTGGAGGATTGGGAAGAAGAAGTAAGGAAGGAGGAGGCAGAGCAAACGAAAGTTGCTTGTGGCGATAGTAAACCAAACGCACAAGCGGTGGAATTGCCGACATCGGATCTTGAAGAGCCTGACCAGTCTCCAGGCGGTGAAGTTAACGAATTTGTGGCTCATGAGGTGGTCGGGTGCAACGAAGAGGAACATGACGGCAGTGAGTTTCAAGAGACCTGATGGCACGGCATCCTTGGATGAAACGAGAGGTGATGGTTATAAAATCCAGACCCAGTTAGCCATAGATAGCCATTTGCTCCTTCTCACGGAGTAGCTACCACTAGATGTTAAATTTCTCACATGCAATGTTAGAAGAAAAAAAGACTTAGGAAACTTTCCACTGCGTTTTGCCGTGCCAGTCGAATGTTTGACAATGACGGCTAATCCTATTACTTCTATGGCCATTGATGCTGGTGGATACTGGTGGACAAAGTTTCTCGTTGAGTACGTTGGAGCTTGTAGGATACTCTCAACAAAATCTCATTCACTACTTGCTTTCACCCCTACGTCATTCCTTGGCACGTCATAGCGGCAACACAGAACACTTCTCACACGTCCCATATTATATCCTTCATAAGTACCCACTACCACGTCGCCACCATGATTGCTTCAAGATCTACTCTCAGAGCGGCGACGCGTGGTCTTAAACTTCGAACTGTTATTCGTCAAGCTCGCCACGAATCCACCAGCTCTTCAACCAACACCAGCAGCAGCTCTCATCTGGGCCCCAGCCTCATTGGTGGCCTTGCTGGTGGCACCCTAGTCTTTCTCGGTGGCTACGCCTGGTATCGCCAATCAGGCGCCCATACACTAATCTCTACCGTCAGCGAAACGCAAGCATCCTTACAGAACATGACGAAGCGACTCAAGGAATCCTCACCCGAACCTAACGAAGCGCTGAAATGGCTACGCCAGACTGCCACATCGTATGCAGCTATCATACCTGGCGCAAAAGGATACATTGACTCTGCGTTCAACGACCTTGATGAAATCCACGCTAAACACGCTGATGAGGTGGACGCAATCGTTAAGGAGGCCTACAATGAGCTGAAAGGTGTATCGCAGGAGAGCGGCATGAGTGTTGCGTCCGCCCAGAAAACTTGGGAGATCTTGCAAAGATACCTCAACCGCATAGCAGACCTCGCTGTGGATTCTGCTCAAGAAATCATGAACAACCACCCTGCGCTAAAAGAGAAAGTCGGAGGGAACCTAGATCGTCTGAAGCAGCTTGGAGACAATTATGGGCCCGAGGCGAAGAAACAAGTAGATCAGACCTGGGAGGAAATTCGCAACATCCTGAAAAATGGAGCAAACTTCCAGAGCATCAGCAAGATCCAAGCCCTTGTTCAAGATAAAACAAAGAAGTTGCAAGAGCTAGGGCAGCAGGCGTGGGAGAAGGGGATGGAGCAGGCGAAACCGTACTTGGACAAGTCGCCTAAAGTCAAGCAGCTCGTCGATGAGAACAAGGATGCACTGAAGCAGGGGAATGCAATGGAATTGTATAACAAGATCAAGGACAGCGTATCATCTGGCAATACCGAGTCATTAGAGAAGTACATTAAAAACGCAGTCAACAAAGCTCGACAAGGAGGTGACAGCAGCGGAGGCGGTGGTTTGGAGCAATACCTCAACATGATCCCAGGCGCGAGCGAGATCATGCCGAAATTGGGGCAATTACGGGATATCGCTCAAAAGCATGGACCTGAGGCTGAGAAGATTGCGAAGGAAACTTATGACGAGATGCAGCAAGTTTTGCAGAGGAAGCTTAGTGAGGCTGAAAAGATAGCCGAGAAGGCAAAGAAGGAGTCGAGATAAGAGACGATGCATCGTCGCGGTCAAGGACTGAGCTATCTGCACATTATCCTGCTTCCATGGTTAGAAAAAAGTTCCCAATACATAGAAGTCACCAATATCTATGCTTTGAGATGATAAAACCGACTTTGCATTTGCCTTGAATTTTCGTTTTATACAAGCCTTACCATTTGTGGGCTAAACTAAGTTGAGATCAACTTCTTGTGGAAAGTTCATCCAAAGCATGAGATTGTAGATAGTTTTACTAGATGGGTATAGCGTAGGGCTGAAGGTTGAATATGTACGATAGCGATCAACATTCGTTCATGCGCAAGGCACCTCAATTAACGAATGCCAAGTCACTGCTCAGAGCATTGTGACGAGCCAAAGATACTCCGTATCAGCTGAGTAATACGTCATGTATCTTGGCTCACGTCTTTCTTTGCTCTACTCACTGCGTTTTGTTGCTAGTCATGAAGGTTGAACGGGTCATTGAACTCCAACGCCCTCTTCAATATTTGCCACGCTAATTGTGGCGATGCTCCTTATTCTATCCAACAGCAAGCCAACAGCAATCCAACGGCTTCCGGTGATCTATTGGTCGACTAAGGACGCAATCCCGTCACTCCATGCGACGGGCTCAGGTTAAGCTCCAAAAACCCTGGTTGGACATACCACAAAGTTGTCGAAGGATCCTGATCCCTTCCAATCATGACAGTTTCCAACATTACTGCAATTGGTGGCAGGAAAGCAATTCACAATGCCTTCGGATACGAATCCTGAGCAGCAGCAGCTCGACATATGGCTCTTCAGCCAGGTATGACATCCTACGAGGCTCCGGCGGCCTCTCTGTCGTGTACACTGCTTTATCGAAGGCGCGTCATGTCAATCATAGTGGTCTCTCCAGTTCAGAATCCCATGCTTCATTTAGACATTAAGATTTAGGTTCCAGCGCCTACAGTAGTCTCGACAAGTCGTCCATTTACTGTACTAGGAGCTAAGATCTGCCCTTTTTAAATTATTCTACCATGTCTGCTACGAAAGTTGTGTGCTTAAGCCCTCAAGATTCCTTTCTGCATCTTTCAGGTCAAATATTCTCTTTTCACATTCGCTCTTCGCTTGTTCGTGTTTGGTTGAGGTCTTTCTCTGCTTGTGTGCTTCGGTGTATTCTATAGGTTCTTCTCAATTCTCCTCTTAAAAGCCTTTTTCATACCTTCGCCGCTTTATAAGCATTGGTTTGCTCCTTTGACCACTATGGCGTCAACAATAATATTGTCCATGATTCTATACATACAGATGGCATCGGCTGTTTCGTTGAGCCGTAAGGATATCTCGGGTTGTCTTTCTGGTCTCAACTGACACACTACCAGATAGACAGTTTGGAAACTCCTCAACTATAACGGCCGCGCCCCCGTCTGGTACAGCAGTCGGGACAGGTAATGGAGGGATGACATCCTCTTGCGGTAGCTGTTACTGGCAAAACACTGTGGATATTTTTACGTGGCAGACCGTTCTGACACACACTGCTGCGACAGTACTGACGATAGTTGACGATTCTAATAATACCACGAAGACCTCCACCATTAATGTTTCAAACTTTACGGTCCCTGCTTCTCTGCAAGGTCTGGAAACTGGCATGAACAATGTGTGGATTTATAGTTATACTGGTACCAACTTTGCCTTGTAAGACATGCTCCCCAGCTGATTTAAGCTTCCATCTGACGAAATAATACAGCACATATCCAACGACGTACGCTTTCAACTTTGGCTTCGTAGGGTACACCGGTACCCTCGTAACAGACACAACAGGTGGCATGTCCTGTAGCACAATAGTCAATTCGCGTAATGACGCATTTGCAATACCGCAGTTCACGGATCAAACTAGTTTATCAGGAACAGCCATAGATGCAGAGAATGCCTTTGTTAGCTCTGCCTTTCCTGGTTGTAGTGCTGGGGGAAATTACGGCTCGTCATTCGCTCATGTTGCTGTCTCGGTGCTCACTATTTCGTCATCAACACATGTTGGACAAGCAACGCCGGCCCCATCGCCTGTACCGGTTGCGCAGTCACCGACCATCCCTGCAACAAAAACAGCGTCTCAATTAGCAAAATCGCCTCCGTCTTCGAAACCTGCTCCTCCTGAATCTACAAACGCGGCTCCACCTCAGTCCGAGAACCCTGTTCCACCTAAGTCCGCCAATCCTGCTCCCCCCCAATCCGCAAATGGGGCTTCTCAATCATCAAGCACAGTTCCTCCTCCATCCATAAATGCGGCTCCTCCTCAGTCCGTAAAATCTGCTCCACCTCAATCCACAAATGCTGCTTCTCCTCAAACCACCAATGCGGCTCCTACTCGATCTTCAAACGCGGCTCCTCCTCAAACCTCAAACGCTACTCCACCTCAATCCGCCACTCACATTGTGATTGGTGGCACCACTTCGGTACTTTCACCTCCACCAGCCGTTTCGCCTCCATCTGCGCCTGTTATAACCATCAATTCACAGCCAGCTCAGGCTAACTCTGCTGGCCAATACATTGCCGATGGTCAAACGCTTGCAGCAGACTCTCCAATTATAGTCACTGGCCAGGCAATATCGCTTGCGCCATCTGGGAATGCTATCGTCTACGGGCCCAGCACTCAAGCGCTAGCAGCGCCTTCGGATACTGCGGCGGTTGGTCCTCCTGTCCTAACCATAGGAAATTCAGTCGTAACAGCTGGCCCGTCCTCCAACTATGTCATTACGGGCCAAACGCTTCGTCCTGGTTCTCCTGCTATTAGTGTGTCGGGGACGGCTATCAGTCTTGCTCCCTCCGCCACACAAGTGGTTGTCGGCAGCAATACCATTTTAGCAGCAACAAGCGCTTCGTCAGCCTCAGCACTCCCTACTCTACTCATCAGAGGCCAATCTATCGCAGCAGACAGCAAATCACAGTACGTTTTCGGCTCTCAAACTTTCACCCCCGGCGGCGTAATCACCGTTTCCGGCACACCCGTATCCCTCGCCCCTTCCGCCTCACAAATAGCCATTGGTACCAGCACCATCAAACTGTCCAGCAGCGCTACTAGTTTTGGGGGATTTGGTGGTGTGATAATGGGAGGTTTTAGTAGCGGCGGAACTGTGGCGACGAGGAGCGGCTTGGTAACAGGGGGTGTTATAACGCCGACGGGCGTAGCGGGGACTACGGGGACGACGGGGGCGGGGATGAGTGCGATGGCGTTCACTGGGGGAGCGTCCGGAAGGTTTGGGGCGGGTAGAGGGGTTTGGGGGGCTTTGGTGATGGTGGTGGTCTGGTGGTATCTGGGCTAACCATTCCTTGGGTTGGGAATTTGAGAATAGTAATGTGTATATATGGTTATGAGTGGCGTGAGACGAAAGCAGAAGGCCCTTTAATAATGGGAAGTTTAATCTATACAACTGATGTCAAGCTCAGACATCACGTTCCAATATCATTCATTCCCTTTACCTTTTCCTTCTCTCCTACTTCTACTCCTCCCTCCCCACCTTACCTATCCTTCCGCGCAACCACCGTCTCAGCATTTTTGAAACATCCCCCAACCGCCTTTTTCAATCCCCACCATCCCCAATATCTCTCAAAAAAAAAGCTCCACATCTCAGAACCCTAGCAGAGCCATCGCCGGTCTTACTGTACAGTAGATACCAGAATATGCATGTGAGTACATAAGGGGGGCCAGTATGATGCAATTGTTCTTGCGACAAATCGGAAACCACACCAACGCCGTCGATGGGCGTTTATAAGGCGTCAGCTACGTTAAATTTCAAGGAGCAAAAATTTCCCTTGATATCTAGAAACTCGGGCTTCCGTTAGATGTTTTGTAGCTGTTTCCGTAAAGTAACAATTCGCTACGTACAAGAACCACGTTTCCACCCCGTCAGTACCGTACAGCCATCGTGGGCATTCTTGCCCGAAGTTGGCTGTTTGTGGCGAGTAAGTGTTTCGTTTAATGGTCCTGGTTCTAGCCCTAGTCCTAATTCTGGGTTTTCAACGGATTGCGTGTTCTTCGGGGAGATAGATGCGGGTGGTTTCTGGGATTTTATTTGCGTGTAGATGTTTGGAAAAAAGGGGTTTATGGCTTTGTCTGTTATTCTGATTCCCTTGGTATGGGATAGTTCTCTTACCCGGAAAATTAATCTGTTGGCCGAGATGATTTCTGCCGAATCTGGCGGGAGGTTGTTTTGTGCTAGTGGGGTTTGAGGGTGAAGAGGATGTTATGGCGTTGGTTGCGAGATAGGTTGTAGATACTTTGGGAGATGGTGAAGGTTGGAGGTTGACGGGTTGGATGGTACGTGCAGGTGATGTTTTCGCAAGAGACGGGATTGAACTTTAGAAAATTGTTCGTTTTCTGGGGTTTTAGATATGTTACGAGCTGCTTCTTTCTAGGTTTTGCATCTGCTAAAGAACTTTTCCCTTTGTGTTTTATCCAGATCTTCGCCTGCTAGGAGAATCATAATGTTAATATCCTCGCTTCGAGCTCATGTCCATCATCTACGCATGTTTCGCTATCAAGCAAATTGGGGTGAGAAGAATGAGAGAAGGGTGTTTTTGAGGTAGATAGTAGAGTGGGAGAGGAGGTACTGTCCTTGAGAGTCAGTCGGCTTCTGAGTAACGAGACACATTTTCTCCGAGCGGAAATAGCGAGCCTTTAAGCAAAAAGAAAGGCAGAACCTGGAGAAGAAGATGAGAAGGGAATGTCTAAGTAAATATTCGAATTTCGTAACGGGAAAAGGTCAAGGGTTTGATTGTCATGTTCAGGTAGAAGAACGGTCGGTGTGACGGCCCAGCTACTTTCACAGCCGGGTAAGTCTTCTATCTAAATTGATACCCAACCAGGGGGTGCAAACGCGAAAAGGGGTAAGAGGTTTGATTATTTCATCAGAGTGGAAATAGTGCCAATACTCTATTCCTAATCTTGATATAGCATATGAGTGTTCATGTAACGAAGGATTGCCAATTATGTGGATGGAAGAAGGGCTTGAGGGGGTTATCGAGGCACGAGCACACGATTAGGCTAATTGGGAATAGGGGTTTGTAGTCTGTATAACCGACAATATATAGACTTAGCTCATGCCAGAGCTCCGAAAATTGTTATACACTACCAAATACCAATCGAACATTTTTGAACCTTACCAGAGCCCCCAACCCACTACCAAAAGACAAGCCTCTAGTGCACCGAGTTCGCAGAATAACCGAGATAAAGAGAACGAATGAATACATGATAGGATCGGATTTTACCGGTACGCCAATCATGCCAAGGTAGGATCGAAAACCCTCAGAAGGTCGGGTATGCGAGCGGATCATCAAATGGGTAGGTAGCGAGAGGATATGAGAGGTTGCTTCTTCTATGGCGCCGATGATGTGATGAGCGCACGTAGAGGAGCATTGTTTCCTTCGTGAAGCCCTCTAATAACATCTTCATCGACTTCCGTATCCTTGCTTCGACGTGCCATGACATCAGTACCTTCGCTCAACCATGGACCCCAGCGGTTCTCGAAGTTCACCTTCCTGGATTCCTTGATGTTGCTGTCGCACTGCTTAGCCATCCTGTCCAATTGTTCTTTCCATTTTTTGATCTCCTCATCCAGGTCTTTGGAATCCTTTCCGAGTACCCCTGCAGCCGTTTTTCTTCTTAGCAGCTTGACATGCTCCCTTCGGATCGGAAATCTCTCATCGAAATATTCCAGGAGGATGACTCCTCTCGCGTCTTCGAAAATCTTCCACGTGCAGGCTGCGCATGTTTCCTTCAGTTGCTTGGGCGTAATGCCTACATTTTCTTTGGGTGGGAGTCTGTTGTCTTCGTGTCCGCACTTTGTGAAATAAGTTTTGTTCACCATGATTGTTGTTGAAAGGGGCTGTGGTTCGGAAACTTTCTAGGAACACGGTTGGGTCAAGTATATTGTAATATCGTGACTTTTTTTTTGACTGTGGGTTGAATAATGCTTTGTTTTGGATATGGGAAAAAAGAGATCTCAACTCGACTGGCCATGGCGTATATATACACAGGTGTGGTCCGAAATATGGATCCTGAGCAACGGTCACTTCTGTAGATCCAAGAAGTGATTCTTGAAGGCGAAACGTCGTGATGATATTTGAAACAGCTATGAAGTCCTCAATTTCGAAATTCAATATTGTTCTGTATGCAAGTTGCCGTGATTATGTTGTGGAGAAGACTGTGAAGACAGTGCTAGCACAGCCTTCATGATTTGGGATTCAGTGATTTGTGTCTTTCCCGCAGGGAGCTTGACGTACGTGTCTATAATACCAATTCCACTTTTTGTTTACATCAGAAGCCCCTTAAAGCATACCCAAACCACCAGGACTTTTGAACCAAGCGCAACACAGAGCAAACGTATTCGTTGAAAGACAGACCAGCTTTAGTGCCCCTAGTCCGTACGTAACCGAGAAAAAGAACAGAAATCATTCCAGGAAAGGACCGAATTGTAGAAGAATGCTAATGACGCATAGTACCGAATGGTGTCTGGGAGTTCAATGCCTAGACCGGCTTGAAGTGCCACTTGGCGGGTGACTTTGAGGACCTTTCGATGAGCGTTTCGAGGAGCGTCTCGACGACTTTCTGTTCTCGTGTGCTACGTACTTGGCAGCACGACGACCCAAGAAATCAGAACCTTGGGCCGGATCGTAACCCCACATTACATTGAAAGGAGCCCAGATCTGCTCAAGCTCACATTTTCGGACATCATCCAAGTTTTCCATTTGAGTCTTTCCACGTTCCAATGCCAGAGTTGCGTTTCCCGAGGTCGGCGGTCGCTTTCCGTCGTCCACAAGTCTTTGATACTTTCTTATGTTTTCCGTATCCTCTTCAATCTTGCCCTTTGCGGTGTAGTATCTTGTCCAACTTAGTGTGGCTACCTTTTCGAAATCTGCGTGGTCGCAGGCGCAGCATTTTTTGTCCAATTCCTTTGGGGGAGGGTAGTGCTCCACGTTGCGTGGCAGGATAGAAGGGAGCTGGCGGCTAGAATGGCGGCACTTTTCGAAGTAGGTCTCGTTCATTCTTTCCATTTAGTTGCGACGGACACTCTGGCGCTTGTTGGAGAATATTACTATAAAGAATGACCTATAGTATTGGAGAAAATGGTTTCGACAATCTTTTCGAGGTCTGTTTTGCTTTGTATAAAGGAGAAGACAAATCTCCAGTGGACTGGCCATGATATTTATATGTTCAACTACGTTACACAGGTGAACTGTGAGCAACAAAAATATGTGCAGCTCTTTGGACTATATTGAAAAGATTACAATATTGTGAACATAGCTAGCGCAGGTATGAAGCTCGAGAATCTAATAAGGTCTATTCTGCTTGCACCTTCCGGGTTTCCATAGGTGGAGATGGCCAGTGAAGACTTCTAGCTCAGCTATGAATCTCTTGAATCAATCAATTATATCGTTTTCTGCATCTAACATGCCGCTCCGAAGCTGGATGTGGAGACAATTAGCGCCTTCGTATGCTCGGATCTAGTAATTTAGGTCTGCCTCACAGAGAATCCGGCATACTGAGTGATGTAGGCTTGTCACGCGGCTTGAATTGTGCCAAATATAAAATATCTTCCGTAGCTCCATTGCGTGTGACCTCCATGGATTAGGTGGTGAATAGCTAGCATAGCACGAAGTCCTCGAATCCAGAGGTTCAATACTTCCCAACATATCAAGTGATGTGCCCTAGTTGCATGACGTAGCTCTTAAGCTTCCTGAACCTATACTCAGCTTCTTTTCGCCATGGGCTTGTCATGATGACTGACGTGGCGTCGTTGCGCGGCCTATTTCAAGTTCTTGTGAAAGCACGAATTCACCAGCCTTAGACACTGCTATTCATTGGCGTCCTATCACAGTGAAAGTAAATAGGTGGGAGGCTCAATTCAGTGAAGAGAAAAGTGATTGAATCCTGACCACGGCCGATCATTGTGAAAAATAGGGCTTTCCAGAGTCTGATCGAGCGTTTGTTGCCGCAGTTGCAGGACCTTTTTCATAGAGGTGGCTGATGCTTGCTAAGTTGCAATTGTCTTGAAATCCTTAGAAGCTAGAGAATCTTATCCATTCTGGTGGCCTTGCACCATGTCAAGCATCATATCTTTATTGTTTCGTTCAAGGCCCGTGGGAGACCCCATAGTGGCTCCACAAGCGATGTCTGCGACAATGCTATTTTGCAGAATCTCCCGAGACTAGCTACGGCGGTAGTCAGCTTAAGCTTGATCGAGAACCTTCCGAGTACCTACCTTCGTGTAGCCGAGAAAGGCGCGGGACAAGGAGTATCTACCATGGTGGCATTGTTAGGCATCCACTTCCTGAATTGCTGGGTTCTAGCCAGAGATCCTCAGCTACTCCGTAGACGATGCCGACTTGCGTTCAATTGTGATCCTATATAGGCATGCATAAACTTGCTTTATGGGATGCATCAGCATTGCTATGACAGGAGAACAATGCCTTCGACTTGCCTCTAGTCATTTTAGACTGCGCTTCCACATGCCCAGAATAAAGATCATCTTGGTTGTCATGTAACCAATGTTTGTTCTTCCATGGTTTGCGAAGCGCTATCTGCTTATAGTGTATACTTATTTAAGTATGACTGCCTTCTAAATGCTCGAATCATGTATTGATGTAAGATATTTCTGCTTTCACCTGTCCCTTACTGATATTCTTTGCAGCATTCAGCCCATTCCACAGCGAACTCGTATGATGTTGCATCCTGATCCACTACGATGCCGAGAAAACAAAAGTGTAATAGCAAAGTGATTGGACAACGGAGCCACAATTGCGATTAACGCAAGAGAAGAGAAGACGTTATAGAATCTACGAGAAAACAAAGAGTACCTACAAGAGTTGGTTGAAAGATGGAAGGGGTAGGATTAGGATACAATAAGACCTTTAACAATATTCATTCAAGGCTTCACACTAAACTTCTTGATCAGTAGCATGAAACATCCATGTCTCTAACAAAACACCAGTGAGTATTGCAAAGTCGACCTGACACAGCTTCTTGTAATCCCAATCCAGAAACAGATTATGTTACTATGTCCTGATCTGTTTTCGTACATGATAAGAAGACTGGAAGAATTGGCTTTTGGAGGCAGGAGAGATCAGATCATCAGTCATGCAATTCGTTACCGGAAAAGCCTCCGGGTTGTCTCTAGAAACTGGGTTGAGTACAATTTAATGCTTGTACTGATATGACGAGATGAATTCATCCATGACAGCCGGACCCGTCGAGCCTATCAATATTAGGAACTCCCTCACGATACATGACGTACAGCGCCGTGGTTCTCGGATCAGAAGCTTACCATACGCATACTCCTTTGGTATAATCTCTTCATGTTCGTCCAGATAATGTAAAAGTGGGGTGAAGACTTTCCAGCTAGCTTCTAGTTCCTCTTTACGAACCGATTGCGAATAATCGCCTTTTAGCGCGTCGAGTATTAGAGACTCGTACGCCTCTGGCATGTGCGCATCAGGGCCGAGGCCACGATATGTAAGATCGAGATCAGTGTATACTGTTCTGGCATCGAGTGCAGGGAGATTTGAATTCATCATCAAATGAACCCCTTCATTTGGCTGTATACGAATGATTAACTCGTTGTGTTTCGTATCGCTGAATATGGCAGCGGTAGTGTCCTTGAATTGTATACGAATTTCGGTCCTTGATTCGTTCAGAGCTGACATTGGATTAGCAAGTATAGTAAAACCGGATTGCTGTTTAGCAATAACCTTTACCAGCCTTTAGGATGAAGGGTACTCCATCCCATCGTCCACTTTTGATGTATGCAACAGTGGCACAAAGTGTGGCGCACCGTGATTCTTTAGAAACAGTGTCATCGTCCTTATATCCGGGTTTCTGTCCATCTGATGACCTACTGTACTGGCCGATAAAGCTGTTTCTGAACTCGATAGGCGGAATAAGTCGAATAACTCGTACCTTAGATGATATCAATTAATGTCATGGCCTCGGGGAGTAAAGGAAAGACCTTCTCGTGGCAGATATCCTCTGCTGAAAACGACCCAGGCCGCTCCATGGTTACCAAGGCCAACAACTGTAACAAATCTGGATCCTAATTCAGTCCACAAGGAGATTTGATTATATTGTAAGTGGCTTACGGTTCTGCATGATATCACGGATGATGCCGACATCGTCAAAATAGCCACCTCTTCCTTCTGTTCCACCTCTCTCTATCATCGTAATCTAGACTCGTCAGATGATAAGTGAATAAGAAGGTTCTATCCAAGAGCCACAGACCTGCACGTTATCAACATGGTTACAATTCCATCCCGCCCCAAACATCGGATTCCCGAACCTGAGGACGAAGAGGTTTTTCACCATTTCTTTTCCGAGGTAGTGATCAATTCGGAATATCTCGTCCTCGCGCCAATGCCTCTCCATAGCCTTTTGTAGCTCTTCGAAGGTTTCAAAATCTCGGCCGAATGGCTTTTCAACCTACGTTTTTGGCAAGTTCAGCATTGCTTTGCGGCTAATTCTAGAACCTGATACTGACCACGATCCTAGAAACTCCATTTTCGGAATAGCAGTTCTTCTTTAGCTGTTCAGAGACACTAACGTACGCCTTGGGAGGAAGCGCCATGTAGAAGAATCGATCCTGACCGTGACTATCACTACCATGGCTTTCCATGTATTGACGGAGATCTATAAAGGGCTTGTCCCCGTCGCCATTATTGCAAATATAAGTACACCGCTTGCAGAAATTTTCGAGATCTTGCCCCATGTCTTGCGAGGGCTTGTCAATGCATGATTTGATGAGGTCAATATATTCATCGTGGTCCATCTTTGTTGGGTCAAACCCAATAATCCTAAAGTGATCTGGCAACATGCCTCCGCGGTGCTAGCCAAGACTGTTAGTGTAAGTAAAACCTAGGAATCATTCTAATTATGCTTGCAAGATGGAAAAGGGCCGGATACTATACTACTAGTGAGCTACAACTCAGAAAGTTTCAGTGGAAAAATGTACGATCTTCTTTTTCGCTAGGTCACCTGAAGCCCCTAGCAACACAAACATAGTACTGTCCTTAGGTGTAGACATGGTCTTGCCAATTCCAAATGTAATGCACAAATCAGGATATGCAGTAACTAACAAGAGAAATTCTAATACCCTCGCGTTCCTGAGAATTCTTAACCAAGTGGCAAGTAGGGAAGCATGTGATGTCAGAGATGTTTGAACACCGGTAATGCAAAACGCCGACGTCACAACATTAAGGTACCGCATCTGAGATTAAGCGCGGCAACGGTCCGAACCTAGTTCCGGCGGCTAGGTTTAGACGATGAAGGCGAAATGGTTTAGAGTATGTCCTCGAGTAGTTTCCAGCCAGCAATAAGCGATCTTATTCTTGGGATATTGGCGAGAACCGCTTATTGCTAGCTAATAATCAAATACCAGCTCGAGAGTACTGAGGCCGGTACTCTTCTGATCAGACACATTGGGTAATGCTTTCTTAGCTCAAGAGGAAGTCAAGTAAAAGTACAATGGGCGCGTTTGAAACTTGGGTAACTCATGCGTTCTTTGACCTTCTATAAGATCTCCTGATTAATGAATTCGTGGATGTAATTGAAGTAGTTAGGCTCCGCAACAGTGTTGTTATGTGATCCATTTGGTATGGCCTTCCAGGTCTTCGTCCTCGCGCGACATTCAGAATGAAGCTGCCGCATGTGCGAAGGTCTATTGAGATAGGTCAGCAAGATTAGGCCTGATGCAAAGCTGAAACGCTACAAATCTTACGGGACTATCTCATCCTTCAGCCCACTTATGAAGAGGATGGGGATGGTAGTAATTCTGGGTATTGTATCCTCGCTGGGCCAATACTGGTGACACAGAGGAGCAAGGTACTTGGCTGGCGGGAATGCGCTTGGGTAGCGGTTAGTATATGCGAAAGAACCCGGTATTATGGTGTATACCTTGGTATCAGTTTTCGTATCGAGGTAAAGGTATTCTCCAGGATTAATCCTAAAACGTCTCCGGCCTCTTGATTCTTGGCCACGAGCTGGATCGCAACAGCACCACCTAAGCTTTGACCATAGACGATAATCTTTCCGCTCTGGGTTTCTGCTTGCTGACGGATATAATCAAGGCCAGTTTGAGCATCAACCAATAGCCCCTCTTCATTAGGCGTCCCAGTAGATAATCCATAACCTCTGTACTCCAACATAAGGACATTGCAGCCAATATGCTCTTGAAGTACTTTGGCGATTGGAACTCGGTGTCCGATATTCCCGGCATTACCGTGAAACATGAGAATAGTGATGTTCTTCGTAGAGCGCTTGCTAGAAGCACGAATGAAGAAGGCGCTCAGCATCTCCCCGTCCGGAGTCGGAATCCGAAGATCTTCGTAATCTGCAATATCGAAGTGGTTTGGTCGAGGCACACCTTCCTCTGTCCTGGATCCTATGGGTATGTTGCGTGGGTATATAAGCTCACTGAAATTCGTATTAGCTCTAGTATTATACCCTGCTCACTGGCTTACTTCTGCTTGAAGTACAGAAGTCCGCTGGCTAGTGCAGCGATAGCGGAAGATGCCAAGACAGGGAGCCTCAGGTAGGAGAATAAAGCAGCCATGCTGGACTGACTAGTCAGGGACAAAAGTACATCGAAATATCAATAGGAGTAATAAGTTCGCAATATACCAACACAGATATTAAGCTTGAACTACACTGTATAGATCCCAGTCGGTAGACGTAGATGAGAGATTCTAAACCCCAAGAAAAGACACTAATCATTTGTACCTCCGGATACCGAGGCTAGGAAAATGAGGAAGCAGACACACTCTTCACATTATAGAAACGTGATCACTCATAGAAACATTTTGCGACCACGACTACATCATATGTAATAATGTTCGGAGTGAAGGATGTCTGAATACTCACAGTAGTAACAACTGACCCGAGGTTAGATTACACTCGGCGGCTACGCTAAAATAGTACGGAGTTGAGGCGTAATGTAAAATACAGACCGCAAACGGCAACACCACTTGTCACATCGCCAATGGAATCGTTACTGGCTGAGGGCTTCCAATGTACCTTGATGTCCCGATCCTGAGCTTAGTAAAGCGGAGTACATTGTACATCCACGTCCACCTAACGCAAACACGACTATATATGCAATACCTTGCCATGCTCAAATAATCCTCGAACTTAGTTCACTCCGGCTTCTGGAGTTGACTTAAGGGCCCTAATCCATGCGTGAAATATCTCTCCAATCTATTGAAGGGCATACATGGATCGAGATCATTGGTATACAAACCACATAACATCGAATGCACGGAGTTGATGAATTATTGAATCATGTTAGTCGAGTTGAGGGAAAATTACTTTATCGCAGATCTTGTCAATTCATGGAAGTGGCCGCTGGGTATGTTTATGCGAGATTCCCTTGGGTATACAACCTTTTTATAAACTACTATAGAGAAGGTACTACCAAGAGGATATGTCGTAAAGGTAGTTCCCATGTTAGAGGCATATCATAATCCAAGGAGGAGACGTAGGGTTATGTCATCCGAGTAAAGTAAGGGCTTAGTAATATGGGAGTATTACATCGAACAAAGGAGAAGTTCCCTCGACGGTAAGGAAACCATTCATTGAGAAAAGGTTGAGGCGTGTTTGGTGAGAAGTTCACACAGAAGCTGCAAGGAGAAGCAACTACGTGCAGGAAACACGCGCATGAGTAAAGGGAGAATCGCCCAGTCTGTTCCCTGAGTAAACTTAAAAGGAAAAAGATATGCCCCCGATTCTCCCTACTGCACAAGAGTATCATTTATTGCTGAACCATGCATGGTGCTATAAGTGGCTCTACGTAATGGAGGCAGGCCTATACTAAATGTGGACCCGAAGGCAGGCCATCCTCGACATAAACGTTGTCACGCTGCGGTGAAGAAGACAGACTCCAAACTTTCACCACTGAATTCATTGCCTGGTTCTTTTATTGTGATGCGAATAGCACCGAGATTATTCTCCTGGATATACCTGATCCAGGTCTCCATTGGAATCCATGAAAAGCACGCTTCGACTTCACTGTTGATATCCCAATCTATGCAGGCACATCTCCACTTCTGGTCCTTGTTTCTCAAGCTAACTCACTCGGTTGTAGCGGCTGAAGGGAACAATGCTTGAAGATAGGTAGTAATTCTTTGATTTCCCCACTCGCCACCAATCATTTCCATAAAGCTACTAACTAGAATTCAATATTCGATATCGACTCACACTTTTCATGCTCTTGTTGCATTAATTCCCTGCTGTAAATGAGATTCACCAGGCTCCGCATATATCTAAGTCTCTGTGCTCCGTCTATATCTTTTGAGGATCCCCTCTCCCTTTATTTCTACCTTGAGAGATACAATTAATATGATAAATCCCTTTCCAATGAAAACACATATCTCTTCTCCATCTTATCACTAAACGACAGACTTCGCCTCTCGTCATAAGTACCTCCCAGTTCTTCAACTCGATTACCACGTTCTTATATCGACTAAACACTCGGCAAAGATGCTCGGAGAAGTACGCGGAAAATCCGAAAAGACTCGAACAAAATCATCAGTCCCAAATTACGTATACCTCAGACCCCATAAGAAGCTCACAGAAACGTTAGCTCCAACATTCAAGAAGACTAGACATCACACAGAGCGCGCAAAACCGTGGACCGAACATTTCGTGGCCCGCCAAATGACAGTGGATGATTATCCATCACCTCGGAGTTCGAGGAGCGATAAATATTATACCGAGTCTGACAGTGGTGGCAAGGAACCAATTAGAGAACGAAGGAGATCTGAACGACGGCAGCCGGATCAAACGCATGTAGCTAGAGACCGTGGATCTGCAGCATCTAGTCAAGCCGAAGATAGGGCACCATATGTGCGTCACTCAACAACATCAAGAAGATCTCTCCAGCGTACCATCGAGCCCTCTGCACCAACTCCAGCGCTGGACGATGCCCGGCGGATCTGCGCTGGCCCTTCCAACCAAGGCAACAGTTTTCCCCCACGGTTTCGGCATGGCGAAAGTTCGGGAAGTAACAATCGGTACGCCGAGCCAGCCTAAGCGCATAGCAGCAAGAGCGGCCATAGACACAAACGTGACTGCGAAGGACACAAGGACGATAAATGCGGAGGAGGTATGAGAGGTAGATAAGAATGACCAAGTGAGAGGCTTATGATTTATGCGCTTAGGAGTTATTTGCGGTTTTGGTTTTGTAGGGGGCGGTAAGGCAAGGGAAAGCTTTATGGAAGGGGGTTTTTTTTGGCAATGAGATTTCATTTCGGCATCTCTGATTCTACCTGGTTTTATAGGCTTCATTCCGAATAAAAGTAACTCTTTGCAATCCGCTGACTATGTTTGGGTAACTGGTGCGTGCTTGCGAAGTATACAGTTGGTAATCCAAAAGTGTGCATACTGGGTAGACGTTGCACAAGACCAGGTCCTTCAAGCCTTACCAAGAAGTACAAGACACCTTCACTGGTGTCGCCTCGCATGTGAACCAAAAAGATAAGGCATAACAAGCTAATTGGCTTACTTGTAGTAGCTGAAGTGAGCAATGCTTGACAATCCATTTCAAAGTTGGGAATATTTTCATTTGCCGCCAATTGTTCGCGAAGAATTACTGATTGCCTTTTATTGCGTTAGTTTTCGAATTGAATCAAGAGTGATCAGGCTTCATACATAGCTCAGCCCCTGTGCCCTGTCTATAAGTTCTGAAGACGCCCTTGCTGTTTGCGCGAAAATTAAGAGATTTCCATGATACATGCGTATCTTCTCTATTTCAATATCCAACAAAAAACAATACCAAAAGACAGCCTCGGCCGGTTCCCTTTAAACTTCTTCCACTTCTTCTACTCAGCGATCACACTTGTGTGTTAATTGAGACTCTTTCGTCAAAGTCGTCTAACAAGGATAGCCCAAGAGATAACTGAGCCCATTCAAAGAGGAGGTTTCATATGTACATTCCACCGTCCTCACGTCGTGCCCTATAGAAAACACACCATGGACTTTCCAAGACCTCCTAGGTCTCGAGGAAACAGCAGATACACAAGATCTCTCGCAGATACCAGGTATAGTGATCAGCCATCGCGCACAGATCGGGCGGCCGGAAAACAACCACCACATCGCATGATTGAGGGAAGTGGACGAGACTCCAGTAGTGTTGCAAGTCCTGGTCATTGCATGCAATTAGTGCCCAGAAATCCGCAGCTAGCGATGTCCAGATACAATGGACCACCACAGCAAATTCCGCCACTCCCAGATGAGGATCATTTGGTCTGGGAACGGGATTCGGACAGACGCCAACGGTCTTCCGGGAGTGATTTTGACTACTTGTTGGACGAGGGAAGTTGTCGCTCTGATTTCGAGATCATCGACGACCTTCGACACCCATCCGTAGCCCCAGTGGTGCCGCGTTCGGGGCACGACAATTACCTTCCCTATGAACAATACGTCAGTTCTTCTCAGATGGACGATTTCGAGGACGATGATTCCGAGGGAAGTCTTGGTTTTATCGAGGTCAAGTACACGAGGAATATCTATTCTGCAGCTGCAGCGGCGGTACCTTATTCCAGCCAAACCCACTCTTAGCCCGATCCGCGGTATGCCTTGTGTGTCGAGAGTATTGAGCTTCGGAGAAGGCCGACAAGGGCTAGAGAGGAAGATATAATGCTTGAAAGTGGGGCAAGAGACTACCATGATAGAGGCTCTGAAGATTACCATTGTATGAGTTCTAGAGAGTACGATAGTAGAAATCCTAGAGATTACGATGATAGGACTTCTGGAGAGCACCGTGAGAGGAGACTAACATCGTACGATGATAGGAGGCCTAGAGGCTATGATGATAGGGCTTCTAGAGAGTATTATGACAGGAGACCTAGAGAGTGCAGTGATAGGGTCTCTGGAGAGTACGATGGTGGAGATTCTGGAGGCTACGATGATAATTGGAGGCCTGGAGATTATCATGACAGGCGTTCGAGAGAATACCATGGCAGGAGGCATGAAAGCCGCAGAAGCAGAGCTGAAGAGTACAAATATCGTTGAAGAAGGGATGGGGTACATGAGAGGGTAATCAATGTTTGATGGGGATTCGATAAATTGTAGAGGCAGGGTTTTGAATCTGGGGCCAATATTGATTGGGTTTAGATTTTGTAACGAAAGCCACACCAAGCAGGAAGAGTTATATTGAAAGCTGATTTCTGGGTCAAATTCTCTCTCACCGGTATCTCTCATCCTACGTGATAGCCATACAAGAAGCATCATTGGTTTCGAACCCATATGTAACACCTTAGTTGGCGATTTGATGATTTAAATGTACTCAACCAACCGTGCTTACAAGATGATTAGCCAAAGACATCGGACTGCTGTCATGTGTACACCTTCCTCAATGCTGACTATTGGAAGGCTTTCCAAAGCAAGAAAGATAGTCTCCACTGTATGTATCCGCACCGAAACATGGTGGAAGTGAACAGACATTTTAAGGAAGGAAGCGGCGATTTGCAAGGCGCAAGCGAGTCGAAAGCGCTAAAGAGCCGTTAGCGCATCTGAAGCTCGGAGCTTCAACAACGCGTACTCTAGAAGCTGCCTGAGTCTGAAATCCCTAGAAATCCCTTTATATTGTCATACCCAGCATCAGCACCACTAGTCGAGCCTCCAGACTCTCAGCTGTATTGCAACATCTCAAACCACCTGCTGATTCTCGACTCCGCACTACTCCCTCCAGCATGGAGATGCCAGTGACGGGGATGCTTAGAGAAGGTTCTACTCAAACGATGAAGCTCGGGCAAATCCCAAGCTAATTTCTATGCCTAGATGGCATACACGTGGACATGGACCACCTAAAGAAAGGCGAAGTCAAGTACCTCACTCCGATTCTCCTCCCTCCAAACCCCATCTAACGTCTTCACCTACAGTCTCGGAACCTCAATGTACCCGCCTCCCATGCCCTGGATATCTCCCCCATGGACCTAAACCCTCTAACCGTTTCCCACAGCATGGCCATAAACTTCGCCGACGGTGTCATACTCGGAGCCGACTCGCGCACCACCACCGGCGCCTACATCGCCAACCGCGTCACCGACAAACTCACACAAGTCCACGACACTATCTGGTGCTGCCGGTCCGGCTCCGCCGCCGACACCCAAGCCGTTGCGGACATTGTACACTATCATTTACGGATGTATGGGATCACGAATGACGAGGCCCCAAGTGTGCAGACGGCGGCGGCGCTATTTCAGGAGCTCTGCTATGATAACAAGGATCAATTAAGGTAATCCAACACAGCTTTCCTATGCCAAAACGGCTTTCCCTAAATGAAGAAGATCCGTACTGACGTTCTGCTCCCGGAAAACAGCGCAGGAATAATAATAGCAGGCTACACCCCCTCCCATGGCGGCGCCGTCTACAGCATCCCCCTCGGCGGCAGTCTACACAAACAATCGTACGCTATCGGCGGGTCAGGCTCAACGTACATTTACGGTTACTGCGACTCATATTGGAAAGAAAACATGTCTGAAACAGAGGGGGTAAACTTTGTAAAGGGAGCACTGAGGGAGGCTATAAAGTGGGATGGGTCAAGCGGAGGGGTGATAAGGATGGTGGTGTTGACAAAGGACGGAGCGACAAGGCATTTGTATCTCCCGGATCAAGCATACCGGGGGCCGGGTGTACAGCGTGTTTGATGGAGAAGAAGAGGGTTAGAGGGAAACAAAGAATTTTCATGGCAATCAGCAAGGGCATATTGCATGTTGATGCAACCATGACTGCTGTGGATGTGCTGCATCCTCGACCGTCGACCAGCCTTCGCTCCCCCGATACCCCCCCAAATATGCACCTCCCCTACACTTACCAACTGCATCTACCTACCCCGACCATCTCCCCCTCCCTTCCATATCACCAAACGCAAGTGGTGATTTCAGTACTCCTATCACCCAAACTTCTACTGTTTTCCCTTGGAGACTTTCAAAGCCCAATAGAAAAAGAAACAAACCCTTCCCAACCCTCATCCTCTGCGAAAAAAAATATCCAAAAACTCATCGGAAAACCAACCCTACGAAGAATCCCTCACTGAGTCTTGAACCTCTGAAGGAGTTTACTTGGTTTACTGTATCAATTTCCGCCGCACTTTATAGTCTCTCATCTAACAATCCTCTTACACTCGCGCTTGACTCCACTTGTCTCCTCCCAAAATGTCACACCACGCTTCTCTAAGCAAATCATTTCACAGCACTCCATCCCACATCCCGCAAATTGATATTCCCATACATCCTCCACGCTGATATACACACAAATATTACCCTCCCTCTCTGGGCCCTTTTCCCGCAACCAATAGAACTCTCCGTCTTTGCTCTTCTTCCTTTTCGACAGATGTTATACTTGAACAATTTATCCTCGTCCATCGATATGTACTTGAGCTAAGCTGCATTATGTCCAGGGGAATCAAGATCTCGACATTTGGCGCAGTATGAATGCATATTCTTGGTGATCAGAAATTAACCTTAACCCCCAGCCGGGACAGATATACAATGTTACCATGCCGCTCGTTGGGTTCGCTGGTTTTGCTTCGAGTCTGCATAGGACGAGGGTTCGATCTAGCAACCGGTTGGGCATTCCAGCCGTGTTTCTGGGAGCAAATATAGACTAGAAGACTGATTTTCTGCACAAGATTGACTAAAACCGATGTTATTGTATCCAATGGTGATAATGATAAGAGCAGTAATACAACATCTGCGGGTTGAATACTGTAGAACATCGCAAACAGTCCACATGTGGGTACTACCTGATGGGTATATAGATAGAATGTGCTCTATCTCCACCACTGATCAGGCCTTTGTAGCGCAGCGGTAAGCCCTCCGTCCTCTCATGAAGTGAAACAAACCCGACCAAAAATGGGAATCTTTCTTGTAACGCGAACCTAGATCCCACGGTGCGGGTAAACATGAGGTTGCTTTTGTTGAAATGTCTAATTTGCTGATTTATCATGTCCGATAATCTTTCTTCTGAGCTCGGCTGGAACCCTATGAAAGTACTCTGGAATGCAGAATGAGCAGTTTCTGCAAGCTATTAATCGTTGCGTATTTTTCAAGGCTCCAAAGGTACAATCGAGTGGCCAACAAGCCTTCTGGTGGTCGATGGAAGCGCTTCTGCACACGCCGCCGCCAAAATCAAGATTGTAGCGCTGCATAATTGCCCCTAGCCACACTTGATAATAGCACCTGTCAGTCTACCAATCAGAGTGTGAGTATCAGCGTGCACGTTCAACTGCAATAATTATTCCATCTTGGCAATTCGTAGCATTGGGTGTTTGGATAGTGCAGTGTCCATTCTTTGTTGGAGTATTGCCTGAGGATTAATTGGAAGGTGACAGCGCTTCAGGAATGATTGGACAGGTAAGTGCGACCAATTTCTGCCATGGAAGCTTTGCCTCCAAGGTCTCTCAATTGAACCGGGGAAGCTTCTATTGCCACGAGAGGAAGGAAAGGCCGCGTGGTTCCCCAGCTTCCGTTGTTCCCCAGGTCTCCGGATTATGAATCCACGATTGCTGCTGCTCGCTTTCTAAAGGGGAGAAGGCAGCTTTTGTTTGGTCCTGGTGTCGAGTCGCCGCTTCGCACCAACACATATTCACCAGGGTTCACGATCCACCTTATCGTCACTCAAATCCATTCTGGCGCCAATACCGATTACTCAATCTGATATTCCCATCCATATTCTTGGACTCACTGGACAAGCCTGAACAACGAAGGACCTCCTGTGCCCTCGCCTCTTTGCACTACTCTAGCAACGCGGTAGACTGACATGGCCACTGTTATATCCAGCGACATTACAACCGATACTACGCGCTTCCCCTACACGATGGTAGTTGGGGACGTGCATCAAATGTCTTCAACGAGATCTGAGTCCACCCAAAATCTATCAGCACTGTCCCACGCCTCACGTCTTCCCAACGCCCCGACTACGCAAGCGCGATATCCCTCAACCTCCGCCACTACAACGCCCTTCACGAGTACGAACTTGGGCAATAGACCTCGCTCATCCTCACATACGATCTGTTCGAGTACCCCGATACCGGTCCCCCAATCTCGCACCACTGCTCAACCCTTCGTGCCAGATCCAGCATTACATTACCCTTCACAGCAATATGACGTACATCCAGCAACGCATGGCTATGAACAGGACCCCCATCCACTCGCACCAGTACCAGAAAGCGCTATGATTACACCGCCGTCGCCACGATTACAACCTACACATCGCTCGACGTTATCTTTCAATGAATCGGGTTCAACGTCGCCTAACCGTATAAAGGTTAGGGATCTAAATCACATACAAAGCTTCGCAAGCGAAGAGATGCTCACGAGGTCCAACAATGATTCAAGGCATTCTTTGAGAGGGAGGCAGGATGGAGGACAGCAGTATGAGATCAGTGCAATGCCAGTCACGGACATTATTGAGATGGTGGCGGGCCTGTTAACCAAGATCACAACCACGAATGACCGACAACACGAGCATCTACATAGGCATATCCCGCCTCCGGAAGGAACCACAGGATTGGGCCAACAAGCAACTAGCGTTCTCGCCTTTCATGGAAAAAACGTGCCAAGCATTACCATCATGAGCTACCTCAGCCGCATTCACAAGTACTGCCCAACCACCTACGAGGTCTTTCTAAGTCTACTGGTGTATTTTGACCGCATGACAGAAATGGTCAACAGTGGAGTGGCACAGCATGACCACGAGAACGGGGAGGTCCCACAACGGGTAAGGCGACAACCAAGCAGTGCGAGTTCGTACGATCGGAGTGCACGTACTTTAGTAGGAACGCCTCCTTTGTCCGAACCATTAGTATCAGACGATCAACCGGCATTGAGTCATTCCCCGTCAATGCCCCCAGCAATATCATCAGACGCGGACGCATATAACCTCTCGCACTTCTTTGTAGTTGATAGCTTTAACATCCATCGGCTTGTGATAGCCGGCGTTACATGCGCCAGCAAATTCTTCTCAGACGTCTTCTATACCAATTCGAGATATGCCAAGGTAAGATAGTCAGTAGTCTAGCAGAGTGTTGTGCTAATTCGTTCCAGGTTGGCGGTCTCCCATTGGTGGAGCTGAACCATCTAGAATTGCAATTCTTATTACTCAATGACTTCCGCTTGTCAGTGCCAGTTGAAGAGCTGGAGGCATATGGCACAATGCTTGTCGAATTCTACGCCCGCGAAGTCGTCGCCCAACAGGAAGGGCTATACATGCAAACGCCCACCCCGCCCTAATAATCGAAGTCTAGTCTGGTCCAAACCTAATAAACGAGCTCCGTCCTTCTAGAGTGAATGAGCGTTCTGTATCTTGCTCCATACCCGTTCCCAACCCAACCGACCTCCACCACCTTGTGCCGATTCTTCTCGCAATACATTTTAGATCTCCGCACGCAGTCCTACAAATTTTCCTCTAGCTCTGAAAGGCGCACAATACCCACGTCCTACTTTTTGTCCATTCACCATCAGCAACCCGCTACGAATTTCACGACCACTACTGGCGTTTTTGTCTATTCAAGGGGGAAGGGAAGGGGAATGCAGCGCCACAATAGCGGCAGAGAGATGGCTTCTTGATTGAAAGGGACAGAGAAAGCATTTAGACGGCATGGCGTTCGCATGGGTACCTAATTTGATAGTGCTAGCTTATTATGCTCTCGAAGAGTGTGATTGACTGGTGTTTGGAAAGAGTCGGCATGACGTACTAACGGCTTGGAACGCTCGCTTTGCGAGGGTTTGTGGTGGGAGATGAAAGCTGTCGAGGGCAGTCAGTCATGGCACCACAACCTCGCCTGGCCCTGAACAACGTTGATAAATCCTCCAAACCCCATACCCTTCTCCGCGCATCCTGCCGCTCCCCCTCCAATTCCATCCTCTTTTCTCATCCAAGCACAGTCTCTTCTTGCAGACCGCACACCTCCTCTCACCACCCCCTCACCACCCCACGCACAAAATTCACTCCCAATTAACACGCTGATTTGTTCTGCATTTCCCTTTATCTTAGTCCAAACCTAATTTGTGCTCCTAGTCGACGACGTTCTGGGAGGGAGGTAGGGGTTGAGGTTATAAGGGTGGATCATATCTTATTTCGAACGGATTCTTTGGGCATTTCTCTAGACAGCGTAGCGGCGCCCGAGGCTCGAAGGTCGACGTCTCGCTTAGTATCAGATTGTTGACTTCATGAATCATGACTGACTACTTTATATGTGGTAACTTGTTAACTTAAGAGAATGCTGTATCATGTATGTTCGACTCACCTCAGCCGTGAAATGTGTAAGGTTCTTTCCGGCAAAAAGGCAGAACTCGCGCCGCCCTCGAGAAACGATTACGCTCGTCTTTCACCTCCAATGCGAAAAGTGCGTACTACATGGTAGTAGATTCACAGCTGTTAGATTGACCGCTCTGGGTCACAGCCTTCCAGAGCTGACTTTCGAGAGTGTGTCTACTTGAAATATTGTGGGAAAATCTAATATTAACCTCGTTCCCTCAGCCTCGTCCCAATTATCTTTCGTGCCTCTCCGCAAAAAGTCTGAGTGTGGCGGCTAGAGAGAATGTCATCGCGAATCAAATTGGTTATGTATATACAGTACGACCTGGCTATAGCGATGCCCAAATTCCACCTAGCCACTTCGTTGCCAGGAGGATATCGTTATATCTAAGGAGGGCATGCATACAAAATAATCACTGTTGTCTCAGAGAGTATATCGTTACAAAGAAGATATTGCTATATGGGATATCGTTACAGAGGGGTCTTACTGTATGTCAATGTTGGCGAACCCGAACAAGTGTTTCCTGAATATAAAGATATGGTCCACATGAGGCTCGGCGAGCTGCACCGAAGTGATGCATGTGGAGGTTGATCGTCTGAGCCACTCACGCCACTCTGCTGTGATAGGCGTCAACCACTCGTTGAGTTCGCTGCCTCAGGGTAACGCCAGAACTAAAAAGAAGGCGCAGGCAAGGCTGGGCTCTTAAGGGAGAATGATCGGCTTCAATAAGCATGATTCTTCATCTTTCAGCACAAAAGGCAACAGACCTGCTTAAAGTAAAAGGTACATTTCTTCTCTTGCTCTATCATTATAAGAATATATCAACTACCTCGTATATCCTCAATCACTAGAGTTGAGCCCATAATAAAGAATGGCACCTCCTCAGTGGCCTGTGCCTTATAGTTCTACAACTACGATGGATCCGGAAATGGCATACGGTAAGTGTACAATTCCAAAGAAGCCCCTCTTACTCGGTACCAAAACTGCAGTCTTTAGACACGTTGCGGGAGCAGAGGTTCCTACTCGCTGCCTGATAATATTCCCAGAACTGGCTTATCACTCAATTTTATTCTGAAGGAGGAAAACCTGACTTCCGTTATAGGCTGGATCTTGCAGCCGAACGGTCGCGGAACACTCGATATACTTCAGAGCTGTTTGATCACTATCATCCTGTGCAGTTGGTCGGTACTATTTTTGAACGTGCCATCAGAACATGACGGGCTTTGGGACTCGTTGCAAATCAAAGCACGGTGGATGCTGTTTTCCATCATCTTTCCCGAAGTGCTGATAGGCATCGCCATAGAGCAGTGGAAGTCTGCTTGTCAGTCCATTGACGACTTCGTTCGACTAAAAGGGCAATGGGAGGCAGACCAGTCATCCTCCCAATCCATCGAAGAACGCTCAAGAGCCAGCCTCAACCTTCAAAGATGGAAGAGTGCGCCATGGACTATGCGGCACGGCTTTTTTGCCGACATGGGAGGAATAATCCTCAAGTTTCCGGATGAGACACCTTTCCCTGTCGACAGCCAGCAACTGGTCTACTTGGTAGAGCACAATCATCTGGAATATCCCGCCATTCAGTCGTGTGTCATCTGGGATAGGAATAAAGCAGATATTTTCGCTCGCGCCCTTACCCTTGTGCAAATTTTAGGGTTTTTCATCCAATCTGTCGGACGTTGGAAACAGCATCTCGCCCTCTCCACTTTTGAGCTATCTAGTCTTGCCTTCATTTTCTGCTGCGTGAACACATCCTACTTCTTCTGGCATAAACCACGAGACGTGAGTACAGCTCTTGTGTTACCATGCCCCGCTACAATCGCAGACATCATGAAGCAAGCTAGACTTCCATCTTGCGAGAAGTATATCCGAACACCTTTGGACTTTGTCACACCTCCCACATGTCGAACTAGCCTCGTTGCCCCGTTCTGGTTTGGAGTTCAAGCGTGCTTCAATTGGAAGAAAATGCATGACGGAACACCTGTCAAAAAATTCGGAAATAGTACGATATCGCCTCCGCGGGGCCTCAACATCTTAGATATAATATATGTCAACACGGTCACCATTGCATATTTTGGTATCCATCTCGCCGGATGGAACTTTGTGTTTCCGTTCAGGGTAGAGCAAGTACTCTGGCGTGTATCATGTCTGGTGCTTTTAGGTATGCTGATTTTCTACTTATGTGCCATTGCCTTGGGAACGGTAATGGCTTCTTGGCTTGCGAGGACGTTCTTCAAGAATAACGAGGCTACTACAATATTGGGCGCGGCAAGCTTGCTACCCCGGTGGGCAGCAATCTTGCTCCACTTACCTGTTATTATAATATATTGTCTGGCGCGCAGTTACATCATTGTTGAGGGCTTTGCGAACCTGAGGGCTCTTCCTGTCACAGCATTTGCCAGCGTCAATTGGGCGAACTATATTCCTCATTTCTAACGTACACATGTATCAAGGATCGAGTAGGAACTCTGTCAGAGTACCAGATTTCATCAGGGTGGATACGAAAGTTCAAACACTGTACCTAACAGTCATTTATCTAGCTGATCCATGTCTTCGGGAATCGACAGACTATTCAGAGGGTGAGGTTTTCAGCTCGACTTGGGAATGCATTAATCGCATGACGACACTTTGTGTGGAGTATTGTTGCGTTTGGGCTGGAAGTGTACTATTTTACACGCTCAAGAAAGCCCTTCTTGTAGATACCAGTGGCCATGTTGATATTGTTGCTGATATTGTGTCGAGGGAGCAAAATCATGCTCACTGACCTCGGACGAATATAGTTGCGGATCAAGGCTTGGCCATCCAGGAACGTGGGATGCGGAGTAGCTGCAAATCGACTGGCCAGTCGAGTAGCGTTGTCTAAAGTCTGCAACGCATCCGATGGGATCTCCTGACTTGTAGACTGAGCCATACGAGAAGTTTGCTTGCATGATCTGAGAGTTGTACTGAACGTACCACGCTGATCGAGAATGCAGGCTGAGCGTTCTCACCCGGACATGGGGCTTACCGTGCTGCTTACAAAAGGCTGCTCAATGGCGGAGGCAGTACTACCCACCACTCTGTTATACCCACAGTTTAGTTATGGTATAAGTGCGAAGGGATATGGAAGCCAAGCTTAGGAAGTGGGGCAGGAAGAACGGACAGAGCGGGAAATGAGGCAGCACAACCCTAGGACAGCGGTTCGACGACGGAAGAATTTGGTGGAAAGTCGGTCATTTGGTTCCCTTTCGGAATCCGTCCCTTTTTTTCAATCCCGTGTCTCAAAGAAAGTATCCAAGGCTCCAAGCATATCTTCGGAAAGCGCCTAAGGTAGTGAACTTCATACCCATGAGCGTGGTGAGTATATATATCTGCGAGGTAGAAGTTTGATGGCGGGCGGCAAGATGCATCTACCGGATCGGGCGCTGACCTGAGAACGTGACAATCCGAACTCATGATCAGAATCCTGAGTAACTTGTTTCCATTTTCCTGCGATACCTTCATCTTTGCGTTATACGTTCGCGGTTCTATAGAGTCGACCATTTTTATAGCGATGCAGAATTATTCCATTAACGTTCCAACATCTTTGTCATTACGAATTTTACTTTCCTGCGATTGTGTTTTCTACGTTTGTACGTCCACAACATTCCCCATGTACCCACATAGCCACTGCATAGGCCGCGACGGCAGAACCAAAGCATCCCTCCTCAACGTCGGTGTCTGGAGTTCTGGCAAATCCATGACCGCAGGTGGTACGAGGCGTCAAGAACCAAATAAGATGCCACATACCTATCGAATATGTGGGCAAAGGTGAGGATGACATGGGATGAAGGATGCCAAGGGCGGGTGGAGGGGATTTGGCCGCCGCGGTGGCTCTGTGGGAAGTATTGAAGTACTATCAGGAGAAGAGACTCCTTGGTAGGGAAGTGAAGACAGTCAAAAGTTGGAGCCGGCAGAACGAATGTTCCACTACGGTATTTGGTCGAGAGCCGTTGACTGGGCGTTTGTGGACGCCAATCTCAAACGTAAAAACTACAAAAAGCAGGTGCTTTATCAGGTTCCAGATACATGTATCTCACGGTTGGAGTCCACCCATCGAGCATGCCAGCGAATAGGTTGCTCAACTGATCGAATGGGTGGGTTATAGTGCGGGTCAACCTACTCACAGGTACTTCCAAGCTTTGTCAAACTGAAGAAGTCTCTTTGGAGTTGTCACTTATGTGAATGATGTCGGCGAGGGGGGCTTTATTTCTACGCCGTTTAATGTTGTGGTGGGACGGAGGGGGGAGATGGGGTGAGGGGGGTTGGGGGACGAGAATAGTGGATGGGGGTGCGGTGGAGATGGGAGATTGTGGTGCTGGAGAAGGTGAGAGTGCTTACTACCGCTTCCTGAGTCAGGACTAGCCTAGAAACTTGACTCTTTTCACTCATAAAAAGCCCAAGAAGACACATTTGCCAGGTCTTAGGCCCAGACTCTGACAGCTTCACATTCGAGGATGGAGAACGATATCACGGATATATCCGTTTAAACAGTGACCATGCAACCGATACGAGTAAATTTATTTTTTAAAATCATTTCATCATCGTGCTGGATAGCTCAAGGCCCGGTTGCGGATAAATCCTCCGTCTTTCATCCTTCACATGAAGCAAATGCAACGAACAGCAGACGTACAGCCTTGCTGAGAGTAGAATAAAACCCATCGGAACACTTCGCCAGCGTCTCCTAACTCTTCTTTCAGGTTGTGTCGCTTGTTGGAGCATTTCCTACAACGCCCGAAGACCAACTGCTAGCCACCATCGCATCCGCATCAGCGCGGACTTGAAGGGACTCCGTGCCTAGGACCTTCAGTATGGAATCCATACAAGGGAAGAATAGGGTGGAAAGGAGTTACCGATGGGACGAGGGAGGGCGAGAGTGGTGGTTAGGAGAAGCATGAGTGGGAGGGAGTAGATACAGAACTGCATCTTGGATGGTGAGGCCGTCGGGTTGGGAGAAGTTGTGCAGGTAGGTCGAGCAGGAGTAGGTATGTCCAAGACGTAGAAAATGGCGGAATATATGTAATTGGGGGTCCGACTTTCGGATTTGGAAGTTGAAATAGATGTGGTGGGTGTTCGATTTCGACTTTTACGGCTGGGTAAGCTCTGGTGTCTAGAGCCGTCTTTACATCTAGACGGTGAAAGGTAGTACATGAGTCAACAATAACAACCCCAGCATATCTACAGCAGCAGCGAACGTCGTCTAACCAATGCAGTACCGTGCTCCGAGATGCTGCCTACTGGGCCGAGAACATGCTCCACTCTCACACCCTGGAAAATTGGCGTCACAGCCGACGGTAGAGCACCGGATGGCGCCGTTAAACAACCATAGTGCTTCGAGCTGCTTTGATCTCCACTGCAGATACCGATTGTGGGCGTTGTAAGTGCCATGGGGCTACATTTGGGCTTTGAAGCTGGCAGCAGCACGATCAGGGGGATCGCCAAGGGATTGCCAAGGGAGCCCATGATTACACCTTTCACCGCCATCTCGGTTGCACACACGAATACGAGTCCTCTACCGCCCCGATCGACCAGCCTTCTTGTTGTGGGTATATTTCGCTAGTCTCCATACGCACGCAGCGCCAACGAACAGAAACAGTCACCGAACCGACTTCCTCGCTTGAACAATTGCTCGCCAGCTGATCAGGTCTGGGCGAGCTAAAAAGGAAAAAGGGGAAGGGCTGGATTCTGCACAACCCACTGCATATATTCCAAAATATCCACCCCTGCTATGCTATCACACTTGCACAACATCAACGATCAACGGCGCCTACTCTCACAACCCATCCTGGCTGCCTTAGACTTCGATACCTCCACTTTATATGGGCGCGTCTTGGCCTGCATTGTAGCTAATATGCCTTCCCTGCCTGCGTATTTAGGTGAGCTTAAAAGCAACTAGTTGCAGCATTAGTACCAAATCCAGCTTACTACCTGAGTTCTATTCACAGCTTTGCGAAAGACTTCGATTTCATCGAATATCTGTTAAGAAGGTTTGTTAAGTTTTAACAACGCTCTTGACAGAAGAAGCATATCTGCGGCTGTTTGCAAGTGTCCGGAGAAGCACTACGTAGGAAACTTCGTGGGGTATATTTGCTATAGTATGCTCTATCGCTCATTCTGCGTCTTAGCTTAAAGGGGCGGTTTCTTCATCCGGTGGGCTGGTTGTGTTATTTCGCGCGTACGAGGTAGATACAACTATGTAGTCGATAAACAGACACGACAGATCGTCAGGTATGCGGCTCTTGGACGAGGTTCGATGGAATCTGCATGAGGTTTGTTGGACGGGCACGCTTCTACTGGAGGATTTGCTCGAGTTTCGGTGGGTCCGATGAAGAGTACAATTACTTGGAGGCGGCGGTGATGACGGAACGTAAATCTTCGAGAGCGTCGAAAATGTTTTCTGTTCATTTTCCACATGGCCTAAGTCGTTGTCTTGGAAAAATCCCTGCGTTCTCTCCCTCACTCTGGCCTAGTACAGAATGTCAGTCATTCCATGTCACCACTTTCGTAACTAGAAATTCTTCCATTCCGCTCGATGAGTTGAATCGGCCCCACCCGCTATTCTCGACACCGCCCATTGGCAATGCTGGCTCGTCGCGTATGGTCATGCTGTTGATGTGGACGGCGCTAATGATTGCGATGTATGAGTTAGCAGTGCTTAGTCAGTCAGATTGTAGAGAAGGAAAGCGATTAATGAGTTGGGATTCGGAAAAAGGGGCCTTTTAAAGAAACGAGCTGAGAAGTCTGAAGAACAAGAGATGCATTATTGTAAGACGAAGAGAAAGGGAGAAGTCAGCGACAATAGAGTGCAAGCAAATAAGATCTTGGGGTAGAGCTCACCCCGATTCAATCCTTTTTGCGAGCGCAAGCCCTTTGCGCAAGTCCTTTGTGAATACTGCGGCCGATAACCCGTATCCGGTCTTGTTCGCCATTTCGACGGCCTCATCTTCGCTCTGAGCCACCATCAGCCCTACAAGGGGCCCGAAGGCCTCGTCATGCCAGATTGCCATGTTCTCCGTCAGCCCTCCGAGAATTGTGGGAGCAAAACAGACACTGGCGTTGTCTTCTTTGGAATCTTCCTGGTCCGGGCCATCGTGGTTTCCGTGAAACACGTGCGCTCCTGTTGAAAGGGCGTCCGACACAAGAGATTGGAGGCGAGATTGGGAGGCGGAAGAAACGACGGTTGAAGCGGGCGCAGACGTGGGCATTGACGAAAGGGTTGATTTCAGTGTGGCAAGGAAGGCTGAGGCGATGGAGGAATGGATTATGATGCGGTCTGTGGACATGCAGATTTGGCCAGACTAGCGGGAGTTGTAAGAAGTCAATAGGTAACAAAAGTAAAAGGGAGATGAGAGAGACACGCGATTGGGAAGAGGAAAAAGACAACAATATGGATTTCATGGCATACGTTCAAGAATGAGCCCGCAGTGCATGCTGTTGATGCCTCTTCCAGATCGGCGTCAGGCAGTATAATGGCACTGTTCTTACCACCAAGCTCCATGAGACATGGCTTGAGATTCTGGCCACAGGTTCGGGCAATTTTCCTCCCTGTGTTGGCGCTTCCAGTAAAATTTATTTTCTTGACTGCCGGATGCTCGATCATAGCATTCGCAATCTCGGGAGCGCCCAGAGGCGGGCACGAGAGGATGTTTAGAACGCCAGGTGGGAGTCCTGCGTCAGAAAAAGCCTGACCAATGGCCCAGTAGCAGCGAGGGGTCAATTCCGAAGACTTCAGTATGGTAGTGTTCCCGGTTGCAATGGCAGTGGCGGCGGCGCGAATACCAAAGACAAAAGGAGCGTTCCTGCTCATCTTAGTATCAGAGTACGTAGTGAGTACAATGGCATCAAAGCCCCGTACCAAGGCACAATTCCCAGCACTACGCCGTAAGGCTCCTTATAGATGATAGCGCTCGTTCCCTCTTCTTGACAAGTGGGCACGCTGCCACATATAGTCGGGATGCGGCTAGCGATATCTTTGAGCATCTTGATACTCAAAGCCAAGACGAAGTATCTGGCCACACCTGTGTCGGCGCCCATTTCAGATGACATAAAGCCAGCGTATTCTTCGGCGCGGGCCTCGAGTAAATCGGCTGCTTTGAAGAGGATGTCTTGCCTAGTGGTAGGCCTCGTTCTTGACCAACTTGGAAAAGCTGTCTCGGCAGCTTCCACAGCCCGGATAGCATCCTTATGGGTGGCTGTGGCAGCTCCCCAGCACTTTTGGTTTGTATGTGGACTGATCACACTAAATGCAGAAGATGCTAGCTCTTCTTTGCCGTTGATCCAGAGAGGAACAACCAGTTCGGACTCCATCTTACGCCAGCTCTCTCCACCCCGCCTTGTTCGATATCAGTTGGCTCTCTGCACTTTCAAGACGTTGAGCTGAGCAAGGTAGGAAACGACGAAAGCGCAGAAGCAAAAGTGCCCTTCTAACATCGGTGTCTAAGCACACGTATTGACCATGACATTATCAATGAGCGTCAAGACATCCGATTCCTACCCAAGGGACTGGATCAGCACCCGTTGTCGGCCGGTTGAACTAGACAGAGTTTAGCAAATGCACAACATCGTCGATGTTGCACACATGTACGAGTCACGACTAACAGTATGCAGGAAGCACAGCATGGTGCATGAAGCACGCCCTCAATCTGACTGTGCACTTATGATAAAAGGGATACCCACCACCGCTGCACCAATACACCAGCACCAGTAGAATAAGAGTTCAATCTATTACAATAATCAAAGACGCGGTACAGAAAAGAGCCTGACATGTCATACACAGTATAACAGGCTGCTACCTTAAAGTAGGGCTGAGCATTAGCGTACCGGGATCCATGGTCGAATCAGGCTTAGCTTCCCTTTGGTTTAGCGACGTGCAGTGGTGCAGTATCTTATGGTATGACTGTGGGATAGGTACCTTTGATTTCAGCAACCTAACGACCTTCTAAGTGTTCAGATCCATTACATCCGCAAAGCGAGAGCTGACAATTTGTCGTGCCTATCCTATAAGGGTCGCTGGTGTTACCTTAGTACGTGTTGGCCTTGAACGAACGATAGCACATTCGATGGAGACCAACCTTAATGTTTGTGTTGCTCTGCCTAGGCTGCAGGAGCTGTGGGCTTGGCCTCTGAAGGTTCGCCGCTTTTGGGAAGACGTGCCAGCGCTACAGTGCCCTATGGCAGCCCTCCCAACCAAGGTCATGGTACACTGCGGAGACAAGTGCACTCTTTCATAACAGCTGGATTTATAGAACCTTTACCAAAAAAATCTGCCTTATTCTTCATCGGCCAGAAATGGAGAGGAAGGGATATACGAAGCTCTACGTCGCCGATCCCGGTCCAGCAGAAGCATTTAGAATAGGCTTTCTCTCTACTAAGGGATTCAAGATATACGCATTTGTTAGCCTCCTGCTCTTTGCTTCAAATCTCTGCTTTTTAGGCCTCTAGTTAAGGCCTACGGTCACGAACTGTATTCGTCCACAATTAACTTACTGTACGTCGTGTCTGCTGAAATTGAACTCTATTGAGGAATGGAATTGAAGACTGCTTAGCGCCTGCAAAGAAAGCGATTCAATACGAGAAAAGAAGGCTTTGGAGAGACACCCAGAACAATGATTTTACGGGAGCGCCTAGACCTGAGCATGATGCCGCTTGGCATCATTTGATAGAGCGTTCGTGGAATCCTGTAGGATCTCAACATCAACTGACGCAGTTTGGTAGCAATCACCATCAAAATCTCAAAGGATGAGCTCTCCATGCTCAATGAGAGCTCGATAGCGTTCAAGGATGGATCGGGCTTCATAGCTGAGACAGCAGTCTTCCACGAACTCCACTGCATTGTCCGTGGCATTTAGCCCCATGCTACAAAATCAAGACTGATTCGGGCTGCAGAAACGTATTCGACGTCATCTGTATCTGGATTACTACTATCCCAACATGACGGAGGATGAGCGGCGCCGGGAAGGCCCTCATGTCGGTACAGTCGAAGCCATTCCCCCATGAACATAAGTCAGTATACTCATTACTTCTGAAACCCGATAGACCACTGTTTAGAATACTGGCGAGAGGCTGCCATGTGTAGAGGAGACACAACTCTATCGACGTTTGCCTGGGCCGAAGGTAAGCCATTCTCCACAGTGTATAGCGATCATGAATGCGTCAACTGGGATCTTCTTGATGCGTGGGCCAGGATGAGAATGGTAGACCTGACGGACTACTCGATATTGGTGCAGTAGCACTTTCCTCAACATCAAACCCTCTAGCACTGCGATAAGCAATACTTCTTAGTTCTTCCGACCTATGGATAGCCAAGTTCTACTCCGCACTGTCTTTTGAGGATTTAGATACTTTGTGTTTGATCAGTAGACTATTGGAAAATGCCAGTGAGCGGAAGAAGAGCGCTCGTGCGGAACGACGTGTGAAGAACAAGAACGGTCAAGCAGGGTCATCCCTGGAGTGAGAAATGTGTATATGTTTTGTGTCTACAGAACCGCCTGCTTAGTGAATGCCTGTGTCTGAAGAATTTCGCCACTGCTCGGCCCACGCCAGAACACTGGCGTAGTCACGACACTGCCGCTCTGAGTTCCACCCTGTTGTGACGCGAGTTTCCGGGTCCACAGTCTCGAGATTCGTATCTGCTGCACACATCAGGGCGTGCCGGAGATAATCAAAGCAATGACGCATGTGGACATTATCGGTGCGTTCACTGAGTTCTTCCAGATACGTATCGGGCACCACTGATCCATTGGCCGATTCGAGTTGATGCAGCGTTGTATAGTATGCGACACGTATCCCGTGCTGTATCCATATCAGTGAAGTTTTGATGGGGGAGGTAGGACAATGCAGACGAACCAAGCAGTGCAGCTGGTGAAAAACAGCGATGCCGGAGATGAACGGCGCAACTTCAGGGTGATGGACGAAACCGCGGCCCACTGAACTTCCATCCTCTCTCAGAAGTATTACCTCAGAGTCATGGGGAATTGCATACCTGGTATTATCGATTCCCAGGCTGCTTCCGATTCCGGCGTCGGTGTTTGGGAGAACGTCTGGTTGTGATACCAAACTTCGGCAATAGTTCCAGGAGGTACTGGTTCGTATAGCTCAGCATTCCCTGTTACGTTGCCAGAGATATATGAACTCACATAGAAGGCCTTCGCGTGTTGTTGGAAGCGAGTGTCGTCCAGCAAGGAAAGCTAGCAGCGTAGCGATTGTGAACAGTGCTATCAGTTGGAGGGATGCTCTCCAACTACGAGCGGATACCTGGTGGCTGTTGCTATCCAACTCGCTAACAGGTAGGCCTTCATATTTGACATCATTATGCTCGGCTGGCAAAGACTGCATAGCTGTGGTATATTGGACCAGAATCCATCATTGATTGAACAGTCTAGGGAGCAGCGGTCACAAATCGCATATTTACGATGAAGCGATATATATTTCACGATTCGAAATAAATAATACAACCGGTACATGGATTTGAATGAAATCCTGACAAACCACCTTCAATGGCCAGTTGCCGTAGCGCGCAAATGTATGTACTGCAGCTGACTTGGAAGCTCCACCCGGAACCTGCATATGCTACTTTATACTGGACCTACTCGGTACATGCCGCTTTATCATTCTCAGCCCCTCGTGTATGCATGCCATACCCACAGGTGATACGCCTCCCTCAATAATCACAAATAACAATTAAGGCTCGCGGAAAGACGCATGAAGCCGTTGTTACTCAGCTCTCTCTGCAGGCTGCAGCCCCTAGAGTGGACGGTGGTTGGCGGAGGTTGGTTGGCGGAGGTGTTGGCGGAGGGTTGTTAAGAATGAAGGTCTAACATGCCCTATCATTTCCTAGTGAACATATTCCACCCATGTATGGAGCCCTTACGCGGCGACGTCGAGTACCTTTCTAGCTGATCGCAAGATCAACTTCTTTCAAGATTTCTTCGTTGCGCGGCCATGTTCACAACTCCTTACCAGACGCCTGGCGAGCAATACGCTCTGGCTATTGTACTCCCTGTTCTCGCTACCGTCTTTACTGGCCTGCGTTTTCTAGCTCGTCACCTCAGAAAGAACTCTCTTTTATGGGACGATTGGTTGATTGTGGTCGCGTTGGTGAGCTTACGACGTTCTGATCAAAGTCAGTGGGCTTATAAAAAGTCAGGTCTTTACTTATCTGACTGCGGTCTTCATGATAATAGGTATGTTGCGTCTACTCGTGTGGTGGAATACAACTGACCCCGTTCAGGCACTGCCCTCGGTGCTCAAGGCCGACATATGACATTTACCCCCGAAGGGGCACCTGTCATTGATAAGCGGTACATATGGTTTCTTAAGGTGCGTGTCCTGGAACCCTTTGACAGATCTTCTGCCTGACAACTCCTAGATGCTTTACGCTGGCCAGCTCAGCCAGATGCTTGCTATTGGGCCAACCAAGATATCCATGCTCTTGCTCTACCGCCGCATCTTTCGAGGCCGTGCCTTTGATATAATCACATGGACGCTTATAGCGCTGGTGGTCGGTTGGACAGTGGCTTTTTTCTTTTCAAACATGCTCGAGTGCATTCCAATACACGAGGCCTGGAGAAACGCCCCTGGACTCGGCACCAATCCTCACTGTGTGGACGCTGTGCCGATGTATCTGGCGCAAGTTTACTCCGACGTCGTAATTGACGCTCTAATCCTTGTTGTGCCGATTCCCTTGGGTAAGCCGTTGCCGGTCCTATAATGGTTAGACATGCATTGATGGCTTTCAACGCAGTATTGAAGCTGCAACTCCCGACCAAGCAGAAAGTGGCAGTTTGTGGTATCTTTCTGTTGGGAATCATGTCAGTCTCGCCTCCTTGTTGTGCCCTCCCAAGGACATACTGAACGGTACCGAGTACCATCGCCTCGAGCTGCGCAAAGATGATCATCTTCAACTTCGTGGGCCACGGTGAGCTTCTACAATCCGATCCGCGTTGTTCAAAACTGATCTGAGAACCCAGAGCTCGCACAACAACCGGATGTTTCCTGTCGGTCCAGCCAACGCTCCACTCCATCACATCTATTAATCCTTGCTGCAGATTTCCTCACGCCAATCGTCTACTGGCCCGTTATCGAAGCGAGCCTCCAGATAATCGCCGCATGTCTGCCAATGCTGCGCTCCTTGTTTAAGGATTTCTCCAAAGGGTCCATGTTCAGCAGCCTTCGCACGAAACGGTCGGGCTACGTTAAGAGCTATGATGGCAACAGGCGGCAGTTCCAGACCTCACAGTCTGGCTTGTACCCAGAACTCTCTTCTTCGGGGTATGTTTTTTGACACTTTGTTGCATGCTTCAATCGTCGTACGAACTAATTTGGTTCGTGATAGTGGTGACACTCTAGGCCAGAACACCGAGATCGAGCATTTACCGCTCAGCGCCTTGGAGCCCGCCCGAGCCAAGGGTATCATGGTCGAGAGGACGTTCGATGTAAATGTATAAACCCGTAGTCGTAATTTCCCTTTCCATATCGGGAAAGTCGAAGTCCCCCGTAACCATATAATAAACTTAATCCATCCTCCCTATCCCCTTCAAATAGCCCTTAAGAACGCTCAACCCTGATCTACCCCAGCCATCCCAGACCTATCCCCTTCAAACACCAACCGACAAGGACCACCACCATAACCACCCACAACCCCATCACCAAACTCCTTCCTCACCAAACCCCCCAGGCACATAACAATCTATCCCCAACCCATCTCACCCCCGCCCACCCCCCCAAATCCCCTTTCTCAAAAGAAAAAACATAAATTCACCCCCCCCCCATCCTTCTCACCCTCAATCAATCATCTACCTCCGTAACTATATACCATCCACAACACCTCAACTATCGAGATTGAACACCTAATGCTCTGTCTAACTTCAACGGAAAAGACATTTTTGGAGGGAGGGGAAACGTCTTGTCTGTTTTTTTGTTGTTGGGGGGTATTTCGAGATTAAGAGGGGGGGGAAAGAGTGTTGGTTGGGGTTGAAAGTTGAAAGTTGGTGGATTTGGAAATTAGTGGGTTGCGACTTCGGGGGGGGTAGGTATCAACAAAAGGCCTCAAACACAATTAAGAGAGACGGTACATACTCCCTCAGACTATCTAATGTTTGCTTCGGCGCAAGATTGGCATAGGGTGGTTGGAATGGGGTATTAATATTTATTCGATAGGTGGTCTTATCTATTCGGTTCATGAATCCAGACTGTATGAATCCCTTCTTATCGCCTCCGTCGGATAATCCCGCCCTTCGCTTTCCCATTTTCCTTCGCCTTCGCCTTCGCCTCCGCCTCCGCCTTCCCCTTCGCAGCTTTCTTGTCAAAGAAAGGTCCCCCCACCGCGCCCGCAACCCCCTCCGCCACAAGATTCTGAATCGCAGTCCCAGGATGAAAGTCATTCCACCACAAACAGCTAACCCCATCCAGATTCTGGCATGTGGCATCCGGGGCACCGTACGCGGTTGGGTTAGCGATGGCGAGGTCGAAGGGGGATTGGGTGTCGAAGAGTGTGGTTTTGGCGTCTTTGTTTGTGGTGGAGAAGGTGTGGACGTGAGTGGTGAGGAGGGCGTTGTAGGTTGAGACGGTGGAGGCGAGGAGGGTATTCATGGATGGGGGGGTGGCGAGGCGGTCGGGGGTTTTTTGGATGGCTAGAAGAGACAGGGGTGGTTAGTGCTAGGAGCATTGCTGTCGAGAAAGTGTGGGGGACATACGTGGGATGCTCAGGAAGAGGAAGTTGCGGGCGCCAGCATCGTACATGATCTGCGCCTGTGCGAAATAACTATCCATGGTTCTCCCCAGCACGGTGGTGACGTCTGGACGGAAGAAGCTGAATTCGATGTCGTTGATGCCGATCCAAATTGCGAAAAGAGCGTTTTCTTTTTCCCATGGGGCGTAAGGGGGTGCGGGGACGAGGTTGGTGGTGAAGGTGGTGGTTTGGTCGACAAGGGATTGGATCCTGGGGCTGAAGGAGGGAACGATGGTGGAGTCGACGGTGGCGCCGCCGTAGGCGAAGTTGTAGGAGAGGAGGGAGGACGCGTTGTAAGTATTTACGAGGTAGCTGCGAGAAGGGGGTAGCTAGTTAGAGAAATCTATAGGAGAGGGGGGAAGAATGTACTCGATCCAGTTCGCGCCGCCGGAAAAGGTGTTGCCGGGGTAGGTAGGGTTTCCTATGGGGTTCTCTGGGGTGGGCTTGGTGCCCAGAATGTCAAAGGCCGTTTGGGTATAAGAATCTCCGCTGTTGAAGACTGTCATTAACTGCATGGGACAACATGAGTATGAGCGGAGAGCTTACAAGGAGAAGAGGAATCTGGTCGGTCCAGCCGTCACTGTAGTCGCAGCAGTGATAAAGAGCAGAGCGCAGAGCTCTAAGACTTTGGGGAACATCTTCAAAGAGTGATTACGAGAAAATCATAAACAGTTATAAGGAGTAACAAAACGAGTGACAATTGTCTGGTAAAGACGGCGACGGCATGTATTGCCTACACGGATATAGAAGATGTGCGACGGCAGGTCAGAGGCTCAAGGTCACACTCTCAACCCTGAAGTGCCAGAAACACTTCTTTCCATCATTAGGGCATAGTCTCATCTTTGAAAAGACGAAACGAAATGAGCACGCAGGACCATCACACGGGAGAACGGGTAGCTCTCTGCAGTAGTTATATTATTGTGAGCTCAACCCTTGTAGATCAGGGGTTTTATATTAAGTTCTAGCTGTCATAGGCAAGACGCGATCTGGAGTACAGTATGACTCGAGGCGAGACCGGCCGAACAGTGGCAGGGTTGGGTGTACGCCCAAGCTTGATTCCTCCCCACTCCCCCTTTGATTCCGGTTTTCTCCGTTTCACGCGAGCGGAAAAGGGGGCGGGTCGCTGCCAGCTGGATTTGGATTAGCGTAATAGTGTATTATCACCACATCTCAGCTGTCTACTGTAAATCATGATTTGTTGAATTCGACGAAGACAGCTTTGATGGGGTATAGGCTGAAATTGTATTAGACGTCTTTGTTGGATATGCAATTGCCGGTGTACGTCGAGATCAAAAGTGAGGAATTGCGACTTCCCCTGAGCACATAGTAGAGATGAACGACAAGCACTCTTTCTACACACGTCTTGAGCATCTTTGACGGAACAAGGTTCTAGTTGAAGCTCAACAATGGAAAGAAAGGACGAATGATGATCGATTGCGGGACTCTGGCGATTCAGGCTGTATGTAATAGTGCTGCTGGTCTTACAACGTTTACAATGTCCTTCGAATCCTCAACCTCTGTCAAGCCTGTGTAGATGTATTCAAGCTCCAGATGCTCGATCATGCTTGCACTCTATTGAATATGTGACCGTAGAGGATGAAGCTGACGGATGTTACCACATCTGGCAATCTCATATGTTCGATGGGAGATGGGGATTCGATGATGTTGAAGAGGTATCAGGACAGGCTAAAAGGAAATGGGGTGGACAATGCCAGCATTAGGGGTACGTGTATAATATTTGATGATATTCATTTAGGGACCAGCAGAAAACCTTCGTCTCCTGTTGCAATGCATTTATATATAGAAAATGGGCTAAAGACGATCAGAGCTTCGCTTTCTCTCCCTTCTCCTCCTCTTCCGCCGCCCTCAGCTTCAACACCCTCCTTAAAATCTTCCCGCTAGCACTCTTTGGAATCTCATCCACGAACCTCACCCCACCGCGTAACCGCTTATGGTGGGCGACTTTAGCCTGCAGCCACCCCTTGATATGCTCCTCCGTCTTCTTGCCGCCCTCCACCCCCGGCGCAGGGACTACATACGCCCTTGGCACCTCTGTCGCCTCTTCCTTTTTATATATACCAATAACGGCAACATCGTTAACGTGTGGGTGACTTGCCAGCAGTCCTTCGAGCTCGGCGGGAGGCACTTGGAAGCCCTTGTATTTTATGAGTTCCTTGACGCGGTCAGTGATGTAGAAGTTGCCGTCTTTGTCCTGGTAGCCGACGTCGCCGGTCTTGAAGTAGCCGTCCTCTGTTATGGCGTTGGCGGTACCGGAGGGGTTGTTATGGTAGCCTTGGAAGATGTTGGGGCCTTTGATCCAGAGCTCGCCGACTTCGCCGACAGGCACTTCGGTTTCTTCCGGGGACATGTATTTGGCGGTTTGGTTGGGAAGGAGGCGGCCGACGGAGCCGATTGTTGTGTCCCATGATTGCCATTCCTGGTTAAGTAGTAAGTGAATGCAGTTGATCGAATCAAATGACATGTAGATTACCGACCTGCGTGTGTGTCGTCGGGCTGGTTTCACTCAGGCCGTAGCCTTGTTTTATGGGCACTTTGAGCCTCTTATATACGGCTTCTACCAGCTCTTGCGTCAAGGGCGCAGCTCCACAATTTAACATTCGGAGAGAGCTGAGGTCGTATTTCTCCACCACTGGGTGCTTTCCAAGTAGGAGCACGACCGGAGGAACAACATAAGAAAATGTAATCTTCTGCTCCTGTATTATGCGACAGAATTTCTCGAGGTCGAATTTGGACATGACTACAAGCTTCAGTCCGCTGTATATACTTTGATGAATGAGACACGTGAGACCTAGAATCGGTAAGGAAGGCCGTCTTGGAAGATATCTGGTTGAACTCACCATATATGTGGTAAAAAGGGAGGAATGCCAGTATACTATCACCTTGGCCATTTGGTCCACCATCACATGATACGTTTGGGCCCTCGCCAGCCGCAAGCATCATTATATTCGACACAATATTTGTATGGCTCAGCATGACCCCTTTCGGGTGTCCTGTAGTACCCGACGAGTACACCAAGAACGCGAGGTCTTTCTTAGGGTCTAATTTTGTCCTTCGATACCTGTTCGTTCCAGCAGCGTTGCGTATTGATTGAAAATGTTTGTATCTAACCGACTCGTCTCTTTCATCACCTATCAGGATAATCCTATCCTCTGGAACACCGGCCTGTTTGGCTGCCTCTAATGCTACAGGTAATAAAGCCTTTTGTGTTACTAGTGCCTTCGCATCGCAGTCCTTCAGCTGAAAAGCCAGCTCATTCGCAGTGTAGCCAGGATTTGCAGGGGACACAACGCCTCCAGCCCAATGGGTCCCCCAAACAACCGCTGGTGTGTCGATAGAATTGGGCGTGAATAGAGCGATTGCGTCTCCTTTCTTCCATTCCCAGACCGATTTCAAGCCTGTGCCAAAAGTAATTGCTGTACTTTTGACCTGGGCATAGGTGTAGGATCTATTCGTGTCGGCGTCTTGGTATATGACTTCCCAATTGTCAGCTTAACGATGACATGGCAGTAACATAGAGTTGCACACCTTTATCGTCAGGGAATGGTTTGTCCCTCCTCTCCAACAGGAAGCCCCATAGATCCAGATTGGGAACTTCTATCCGCGGATATGTAGATTCTGTAGGCATTGTTAAGATGCCCGGGAGAGGAGAGAAACGAGGAAGGGATGTCGACTGGGATACGAGTTTTGGGGGGATGGCTACGAGCAGTTTGTTCTCATATACCAAGACGAGGTGAAACTGTGCTGCAAAGATACCTTCGAATGGGGGTGACGGCACGCTGAATCTTTACGGCGGGGAAATCCAGAGTCCGGGCCCCCGGGGGACTGCCAACCGAGGCATGAGGAAAGCTAAGCACGCTAAGGTACCTTATCTAGACGGGTAGAAGAGTGTCACGTGGAGATAAGAAATGGGAATGGACCGACGCGAAACCTCGAATCTGAAATCTTACTCAAAACAATATCGCTTCTCCTTATGATAGCATTCCGAATTCCTGCCCTCCGTCATACCATTGGAGGAGTCCCTCCTTTTCTCAGAGGATTTCAGAGAAGATGGGCCCAGGTCCACGATGTGCGCTTCGTGGCAACCCACAGGACCCCTGACAGTGTCCTTGAGAAGTATAGACACAAGTTAGTTAGAAAAGCTGAAGAGTATAGTACCGAATACCGTCTGAAGCAGGCACAACTAAACGATGCGTGCAGGCAGGGTCTCAAGGATGTTGAGGAACTGAAAGCAGCATACAAAACGAAGATCGAGAGCCAAAAGAAGGCAGTCAAAATAGTCATTCCTTCCGCTCCGACCTCGACTTCATCCTCTACTAGCTCAGCATCATCATCACCAGGTTCGCCTTTCCCCCGGCCGCCGCCCCCGCCTCAAGCGTCCACTTCCTCTCCCTCGCCTCCACAAGACCCCGAATCTGCCAAATCCCCAACGCCTCCCGGCATCAAAACGCTTTCCTCTTTCATCGATGTTCCGAAGACTCTCACCCTTCCTCCCAAAGACATCGAACACATCTGGCGGCTCCGCCACGCCTCCTTCCCCCAGTCCCTCTGCGCTACGATCCCGCACTCAACTTATACCCGCATCGAGTCCACCGCCCGTCGCCATCCACAATTCATCCTTCCCCTCCCTCGTGAAGGCCAAGGCGCTGAGATTCATTTCTTGCAATGGACCTTCCCGACACCCACGACAACAACGGTGCTTTTTACTCATCTAGCGGAGTTCAAACTAAGAGGAGAATATAGTCAGCCGCACACGACGGTAACGCATCATCTGGATATTGCGGGGCCGAAGGGTTTGGTACTGCTGCAGGGAAGCGTGATAGACGGAAGGGGTGTTAGTGTGGACGAGGGAAAATGGCTACTGATGTGTTTGCAGAAATTCTATGGGGCAGGAAATGAGAAGGCTGAGAGGAAGAGATTGCTGGAACAATTCAGTCAAGGCGATAATGGCTTCAAGGTAGAAGATCTGCTTGAGGAGGCGGAGAAAATTGTATAACCAAATCCTGGGTGCAAGATACCGCATATATCCATGGACTTAGCGGCATTTCCGAACATCAAGGCCCGGGGTTGGGCATAGGACTAACCAGTGGAGTCTAGCAAGGGTTACGATCTTCTTACCCGAATCCAAACTGGACTGTCTATTCCGTACCTTGACATTGTGCTGCGTTCAAGTGGTTTTCCGTAAACACCAATCCAGTACTTTCAATAAAGCTAGATTAGAAAGCGGATACAGTATAAGAACGTAAAACCCGATGAGTCTAACGCCATTAGCGTTCAGCTTTATCTTGACGAATCACGAAGAAAAATGGAAAGGTACTGGCTTCTGCCCTTGAAATTAAAGGAATTGGTGGGAAATCTACACGCTATATCCATCCATTCCTAACTCACAACATCCCATTCTCCACTAAAACCCCCAACCTTCCCAACCATCCATCCTCGTTACCTACACGCCTACCAAGTTCCTCAATGCCATCAACTCCCACTCCGTCGTTATTTGCACCCTTCAGATCACCCAGCCCACGCTGCTCTATCTCAGAATTTGAAAGAACGCGGGTATACACATCGAAAGCCCACCGTAGACCTGACGCGATACTCTTGTTTCCCCTTTGCTCTTCTTTCGTTCCTTGCACACACATCCTTTTGCATAAAACATGAGAAAAAACGATAAAAAAAAGCGAGTATACAGATTTTTTCTAAAGACGAGGCTGAGGCTACCAAGGCAGTGAAGGAGATGGAATAAGCGTGGGAATGATAAGGGGGGAAGATTGGTAAATATGTTGATGGTTGAAGTGGGAGAGTGACGGGGGCGGTTTTTCTGGAAGTTCTTTTGGATTGGTTGCATATCCACATTATCCACTTACCACTTCTCCACAAAAAAAAACCATCCGCCGGGCCTTCGCTCCCCTCGCACCTCCTGCCTCCTTTCCTCCTTCCTGCTAAGTACCACTTCTCCGCCCCCCTCCAAAAAAGACATTCTTTACCCCCCAGTCCCCTACACCAGCTCTCCTCAATTAAACTCATGCACACACCACAACGTCAACATCCTCATCAACCTCATATCATCAAGATCCGCCCACTCCCGCGAAGGCCCCACCCCTGGACAAAACAATTGTTTCGTCCCCTTCCAATTCTTCCGTTCCCCCACCACTGCCCTCAGCTCCTCGAACCCGTCCCCATCCCCAGTCACCTTCATACTAATCCAATCCCTTACTCTCAGCTGCGCCAGCACCAACGCCGTACGGCTAGGCGGCCTTAGCCACTCGTGCACAGGGTGGAAGCCGCTGACGTGCTTGTAGAGAATACTCAGATTGAACGTGCGCAGCTTGGCGCAGGCGAAGCTGACGGTGGAGAGGTGGATGCAGAGGGTGGTATCGATGTCTGGGATGTGGTGAAATGGGGGTTTGCGGCTGTTGCGGATGGCAATGGGCCGGTAGACGTAGTCAAGACTGAGATGGTGGATGAGGGGGAGATGAAGAGGGAAAATGGTGCTTGGTAGTGGGGTGTGGTGGGAAGGGAGGGAGATGTGGAAATTGTTTGTGGCGTAAAATCGGGGCAGGGCTTCGGTGGTAAGGAGGCGGTTGACAAGGAGGAGGGAGATTTCGTAAAATACAAGGGGCCAGGGCCGGCTGGGGTCGCTTGACGGTCTTACTACTTCAATTCGACGGCGGAGGACCATCGGGGCGTCGTATATGGGGCCACTGGCACGTTCGTCTTTCTGACTGGTGAGGACGATGTCGTATATTATGAGTCGTATCTCGGGTGGGAGAGACAGGAATCCCGTTGGTGCCTGGTCCTCTGGCGGAGCGCGTTTGCCTAAAGAAATGGAAGTAGCCATGTTGTCCTTGGGGAATTCAACGTAGCTGAGCTCGAAAGGTAGCTTGATGGTCGAGTCTTGCGCAATGTATAGGAATACATGAAAGAAATTGGAATGTAGAGATGATAAATGCAGGACTACCGCCGTGAATATTCCACATTTTCAGTGACAAGAGTGACAATAACACGAGGGTCCAGACAAACAACGGATACTGAACACTAAATATAGCAAGTGTTGAAGCATGAAACACACCATTCTGTAGGATCATGACAGACCATCTGGCCCTTACCAGAGATGAAGGCTATCGTTCAAGCTCAACACCTCAGGGATCAGGTCATTATCTAGCTTGGCCTAGTGGACATCTGAAAGGGGTTTCAGCGAGGTCCCATTACTGATGTTTCGACCGTTAGCCCTATCAGGTGACAGCATGCATGTAGTATGAATGTCAGAAATACGGGTCGCAACAGAGAAGTCTGTAAGACAAATTGTTTCTAGTATTCAGCAAGTGTACGAAGAGATCAAGAACAAAAAACTGAAGCTAGAATCAAGCAGCAGGCTTATGTTGAGGAAGAGAACGAAATTTCACAGGAGAAACAAGGTTCTTGTGCACGTTCGGTGTGGGTGGAAGAGGTGGAAGAGGAGGAAGAGGATGTGGATTGTTTCTGTGGAAGCAAGAAGCCTATGATAATTTATTACGATACCTGTGCTTTCTATCAGTAACTTTACGCCATGTCTCGTAATCAAACCACAGGCACTAAGACTATAGCTTGGGAAGCGATTAGTACTTTGGAGATAGTGGACTTTCCCTCATATATTCGTGTCTCAAAACCCTTCTGCAATTCATCTGAAATCATAAAACAGTCAAATAGATCTTGGAGGATGTGCTCACCTAATCTTCATACTTTGTCCAGAGCACTAGTGACTACTCGAATGCTTGTACTCTATACGTCAATGGCAAAAATGTTGCTATTCACACCCTTGTCGTCAGCTGTTCCAACAACAGGGATTCTGTCTCTTCAAAAGACTTTTTGGGTGCAAAAGGGGCAGAAGTTGTTTCGCTGAGGGGTCAACCACGTTTCCAGACAGATACTTCCAAGAATGTGGCCACAGGGCAGTGTGAGCGGGATTTCAGGCTTAGCATGATCGATAGCTCCACCATCCGCGGCCTCCGCTTGTGAGGCGTCTGTTTCGTACGGTTCTCGACAGATGTCGCAATGTCGGTTGTCCCGGTCGAGGTCAGAGATCTTTGGGTGGGGCAGTCCTAGGAGGAATGCATCAAGCTCGTCGAGATTCCTGGCGTATCCCGGACGTCCCTGCGGGTAAGGGAGTCTTTCAAGATTGAGCATGCAGAGGTTGCTTAATTCGTTGCCAGCTCTTGACATCTCCAGGCTAGAGCCAGTTGCTTCCCCCATGATGATTTGAAGTGGATTCTCCACCGTTTCAAGAGCGATAAAATTCCGAGCCGTGGTCAAGATTCTCTGATGTACTTCGTTTTCGGCTTGGCTAAGATATGGGGGATTCTCTGGATTAACCGTCGAAACAGCAACGAGCGTATGGGCTGCCTTGACGGAGAGCTGGGAATGCTCCTCGGTTATTTTCTTCGCTATTTCCACTAGATGAAACCAGACTCCAGCTTCTTGACGACTGTCTTCCGCCACTTCGGTCAATTGAGCCTCACGTTCTGGATTTATCGATCTGCTGTGAAAATCCTGTGCTTGGACGTCAGCGTCTGTTGCTCGTTGGGTGAGCTCTTCAACTCGGCGAGTAGATTTATGTCTCTGTTCTAAGGCTTCCACAAGAGCATGTCTGGCGAATACGAGATCCTCCATTGCAGCACGGAAATATCGCCCGGCTTCATCTGGCACTTTTCGAGCCTCCTCCGCTCTGCGAAGAACAGGTTGCGCACGGACACTGTCTAATTCGGCGCGGTCGTTTTCTGTTCTTGCTAAATCTGCTCTTTGTCTACGCCGAATCGCTTTCCTTGCCGCTTGGAAGGCTCTGAATTCTGCCCACCTAGCCTTCATCTCCGCAAAATCCTGAGTTGATCTTGTATAGCGAACGTAATATTGCGCTCCAAGAGCCAAAGCGTAATTGGTAAATTCTGGCATGTTGCGGTGCGTTTGCGCGTTTGCGAGCCTGGAGTACAGTTGCGTAATGGTTGATGGTAATGTTAGAGTTGATGAGATGGCAACGGTGTAGTTTATTTAGGGGGAAAAGGAGGAAATACTAGTCTCTTTACACAGGCTTGCGACCAATGTTTGTCGGATTATCCTTTCATAATGTCATTGTTGGGCAGACTTTGTACATCTTGGACAACGCAGAGACAATTGAACAAAGTCCGGACAAAGAAGACGTTTTTGTAAGGAGGGTGAGATTCATTTGGCCAGAACAAGCACCCCCCAGGGAGTAAACGCTTTGTCGATAACATGCATCACCTGACCTTTATTTATGAACTAAAGTCCTGATTAGCCCTTCAGAGTAAGATATTTGCCCAACCTTAGCGATTTATCTTACTATGGTTTCATCGCAGATAGAGGATCGGCCCACCAAGAGCCCAGTGCTCCCGCGGACATGAACGATAAAAAAATGGAAGGTCAATCCCACTGTACAACCTTACTTTCTATCCTTGCACCTTACCTTATCGGATCCACACTCTTCTTGCATCCTCGGCCATACTAAGCCGTAGAGTTTCAGGTCAGAAATAAGAACACTTATACCTAAACGTGACGAAACCTTTTGCTATTCGCTTCAGCCGTTCACTATAGCCTCGTTCCTTCCTAGGATCGCCCGAACTTTCGTAGGATCATATCTATAACTCAGTCAAAGGACGGTTTGATATACGTCAAATACAAAGTAGTATCAATGTCTCAGCTCGATCTCAGCACCTTTCCATTGGAGGTTCGTCAGCCAAGTCTGGTTAGCGGGAGTATCTTAGGAGATGAAGACGTTGTCGTTTCAAACAGCGAAATTCCTCGCCATATCAGGGCACACCGCTCAGATCCAGCGAAGTTTGCGGACACGGTCCAGAGCTATTACCAGTCCAACACCTTCTTCTTCTGCATCGATGGCATAATGAAAGCAGGCCATGAGACACGGTCAAATCTTGATTCCAAGAGCGCTAACAGATCTTAATAAGTTTAGTATTGAGAATTTGAATAAGCTATTGGTCTATGTTCGATAGGTTATGATAGCTCTGATTCATGGGCCTGGCGATGCTAACAAGTTTAGTTTGGAAGAATTGTATCGACAACAATCACACACGCAATTGCACGATATAAACTTTGAGGAAACGTTAGTGCACCATACACTAGCACTGGTCAGTCATTGAAGGCTTTGTTCTGATCCCAGTCTAATGACCTTGGAAGGAAATTCCTCGAGCCACCAATATTACTGAGCTCACGATCGACTGCGTTGGTTGCCGCACGCATCCGACGGACAACGACTTCAGTTGTTTCGCAATATGGCAAGGCTTCAAACACTCCCTTTCACTATGCATCGACGGCCTAAAGAATCTGAAAAACTTTATCTTAATTGTATCCAATCAACAGAACCTAATCACATTGACCAATGCTAGACTTGTGGTGGAGGGAACATATGTGGAAACCATTTTTGTCGCTCCAGACCCCAAAGAGCGAGACGTTTGGTTATGGGTGGCCGCAGATACCGAGGCGTTGAAGTGGAAGCATACAGAGGGCCTTGGAGAGTTCCTCCAGGTTGTAGGAGCAAGCTCCGACGAAGATTTCCTTGACGAATGGGAATCAGACGAGTCTGAAGCAGATGCCGAATTCGACTTGTCAGGCGAACAGGTATACCACGGGGAATGGGATGTCTAGGAGAGTTTTCTGAAGTTAGAAGGCTGAATTAGGTAGTATTCCTAGGGATATGGCTGGTATAAAATGTATGCCTCATGCTGCATACTGTGCTAGTTCAGCATGGTTAGCAACCCAGACAGTCCGATCCTAGAGGCCAAGCCCTTGCGTACTACATTCTGGCTATTCAGTCAACCTGCGACTATATCTGAAGTAAATAGTATACTTGGGTATCTTAACAAAACAATCATCAATTGCATAAACTGCTTTCGTTAGTCAATCTACCATGTCTCATGATCCAGTATGTGTAGCCGTTAAATGTGTTTCGCGTGAATGTTGACACGCTATCGCAGTCATCCAAAGAACTCCCCAGTCACCAAAGTCTCCCATGGCCTGCCAGTCTCCCAGACTTTCTCTATCAGTGTTCTTGCTTTGTGTACCTGAAAAACGTGTAAGCATTATATAGAGTGTGTAAGAGATTTTGGATACGTGAATATTGAAAACGAGCGAAGTAAGACCAGCATGAGGATTGAAAATGTATAACTCGAGAATTGACCTACCTGCGTCATACCCGAACCCTCCACACTCTTCAGCCTGTCCATTATCCTATCTCTCTGGTCCTGCCGTTGCGCATCACAGCCAGCAGTAAACATTGGGAACAGCAAACAGGCCTCGGCCGTGCCTCCTTTCCTTACTTTGTACAGCGCACTTTCGATTTCTCCCACTGCGATCTGCACTTCAACATCCAAAGAGGTCTTGCCCAGTACACGCCGATTCAAATGAATAAGGCCAGCCCAATGAAAAGCTTCATTGGTGGCAACCATCTCGAGCAAGTCCCAACCATCCTCCGTGGCATTTCTACGAGGGCGGTGCGGACATCCTTTGTACCTGTGCATCCTTGCTTCTTGCAGATCATATTTGAGCTTACCGGCGGCTTCGATAGTCTGATCTGAGGGGTTCCAATCTTCGCGAACGTTACCATTCAAGTCGATGCGCTCATTGTCGCACTGTCTGGCAAGCTCAGCAATCTTAGCCAGAATGCTGACGCAGCGGCTTGTGAAGCCCAGGAGGCAGTCAATCTGAAAGTCATTCTCGTCGTCTGAGTCATCGGCCACCCAGTAGTCACCACCAAACAAAGGCTGGTCATTCTTACTACCACTAAGGCTGCCTAGAACGTCTAGATAAGCGAACCATCGGCTGAGGAAGTATGAAACTTTGTCTTTTCGATGTACAGATTGTGCACCACCTCTAGCGAGTATCATCCGTCGAGCAACGTTCAGATGGTTTTGCCAAGGCACAGGAACATCGAATGTATTAGGTGAGATTATTTCGAGAGATGCGAGCATGATAGCTATCGCAAGGTTGACATTAGATATCTGGCCGGTTGGATCGTCTAGAGCGCGACTGAGAGTTCCAAAGACATCCTGAACCCAGAGTGCGATTCTGTTGGCTGGTTCAGAGTGCTTCAGCAGTCGTGCTCGGTGACTAGCAGAGTACGCTAATAATAGACGAAGCAGGTTGGTATCCTTAACCGCCACTGCTAAAATTAGCTCAGAACCAGTTCATTGCTAACATGACTGCGTACTCTGGGGAAGAATACTCTTGAAAGGGTTTTCAGAACAGTCGTGGGGGACCAAGATCCTTGCTGTATGATTTAAGAAGTGATGAAAGTAGAGCATGTTCATGGGGTTCTCTTGTAGAGTTGAAGGTAGTGCCCCTAGCGACCTAGGAATAGTGACTATCACAGGCTTTGCGTAGTAGCCAGGAGTAGTACCATGGAGTCCGAACCCAAATTCGGCGGGGAAGTCGTTATCACCGATTGAAGCATCTTGCTCTGAGCTGTGCAGAGAAATGGTGGATAACGAGGGCGTTAAACCGTTCAATGCGATTGAGTCGTTGTTGTTAGGGAGATCTAAGTCTGCGAAACCCCGATCAACGCCATAGTTGGCCGTAGGAGTACTGACGGAAGATGCACCATAGGGCGATGCGGGCATAGCACTCTCAGTACCGGAGTCTGCAGGAGAGTCATCTGACAGCAATGATTTGACAGAGAGACGACGAAGATCAGGTGAATCCTGGAGCACTTGGGATGAAGGCTTGGAAACGGAGCGCACATAGTTATCTTCAGAGGCGACAGACGAAGCCGCTGGAGTCAACGGGATCCCTATATTGCCGGTGAACGTATTATGATAGACAGACTGCATAGCATGAGGTGACATGTGTGAAGCCACGTATCTGGGAGCCACTCCCACATTGTAGATGCCATATGAGCCGGCTTGGTTACGCTGAGTCCCATCGGTGGGATCGATTGAGGGACTAAGTCGTATTCTCTTAGATCTATGCTGTGTGTGAAAAGAAACGTCTTCCTGGCTTTTGCGGAAATTGCTTGGATGTGGCCGAGGAGAGAGAGAGTTCTGAAATGGAGGGGGCATTTGAGGATCCGGCATTGACAGATGGTTCCCTCCAGAAAACGGCACTGCACTCAAGGAATTCGGTGGACTCTCTATGTTGGAGTCCGAGGGTGAAGGGTATGACATACTTTTGTGTTGATCTCGTATCCTGGAAAGCTGTACCGTTGAAAACTGGTCTCTAAGGTCTCGACTACCGTGTCCAACATGATTGCCTATATGGCTCAATGGTTCGAACTGCTCCATCATTTCATTGTCCTGCATACGCGCAAGCGCTGGATCAATTGTGGATGTTGACGAGGGAGAAGTTGCGGTCACTCCAGTAGGCAATGAAATATTCTGTGCGGGCCCATCTATGCTAGTAGGTCGGGGCTGTCTTAGATCTGCTTGTAATAGGGTCTGCCCGCGAAGCCTACAGATTTGAGGGGAACTGTGGGCTTCCGGAGAACCTGCGGCCGTTGGCGAGGTTCTAGATTGAAGTCCTCTAGAAACTCCAAGAGTTTCAACATCACTGTCTCCAACAGGACTAGCAACGTGTTGATGGTGATTGAAGCTGGGCGACTGTAAGATAGTATCACCTCCTTTTCTTTTCGTCCGACCTTCCCAATTCAACCGGATACTGTAATCGCAGGTTTCGCCTTGCCGTTCACAGTTCTGGCACTTCGGTCTCTCTTCTCCGCACTTTATTTTCCTAGCCTTGCAAGGCCTAAAACGTGTCAACTAAATTTGTGAAATTCTGGCGGGATATGAAAGCTATGGACAACCTACCAACATCCGTTGCGACTCCGTGTCTTCGGTTCCGGCGCCCCAACCTTCTTTGGTCGAGGCATCTTGAATTCAAACGCGAAAACAGAGCAAGACTTGAATGAGATCCCTTCAGCAGGTAAGAATCAGAGCCATCGCGAGCTCAGGGACCATTAGCTTGGAGTCATCTTCTCAGGCCCCAGAAGCCTTTCACCATTTCAGAAACGATCAGCTCTCATGATATCGGATACTTTGTGCAGTTTGAAGAGTGTATATCCGCAATACAGCTTGCACAATACTTGTCATTAGGTAGAACTCCGATATCGAGCTTATGTGGCATATCAACGTCAAAAGAGAAAGATGAAATAGAGAGTGTGACAGTATGCCGAGCAAAGAAGGCATTAGACTAAGGCGATAAGATAAGGTAAGCAGCCTTGCATTAGCGGAGGGAAGGTCCGAAGAACCCGCTAGGGTTCCTTCCCACTACCTTACTCTCTACAGCATCACTTCTACACTTCGTTAACAACATCAAGTATCAGTTGTCTTGGTGTACCTATATTGGCTCCAGTCCAAAATGGAAACAAGAGCCAATTCACTAATGAAACGCCATCCCTTGCAAAGGCTCACATCGCCCTCCCGCGGCTTCTCCTCACTCATCCATGTAGGTAGAGTACAGATGACAATATCTTTGTTCGCACTGCTGATTATAGAAGTTTGCAGGCTTGTCAAGCTTCGCTGCATCCTTCAAATAGTATACCCTCATCGGCCCGCTCTATCCTAAAAAGCCTCAAGCTAAATTTCAACTTTCAGTCTCATCGACTACCCCAGCCTAATGTGAATTAATCCCGCCGTGAGCCTGTATGGAGGGTCATGATAGATGCCCAGTATCGACCTCGTCTGACACTGCTATAGTAATGACTCATATGGCTGGCACTTTCAGTATCTTACCATCATCGGTCTCTTCCTTGCAACGATAACATTCGCACTCGGGTCTTTAGCGGATATTACGCTTTCTCCGACATTGTTCCGTTGGAAAAACACACTGTCTGTGTGCTCTGCCCCAATAGAAGTGCTTATCAGCGTTCTATATTGGACTATCCGATCAGTGTGTTTTGAATGCTTACATGGAGGCGTGCATCATTAATCTCTCCTCCAGATCGATGAGAAACTTGTCCGCCCCGAGTTCCTCGAACTCGGCCTACTCCCCGGTAATTCCTTCCCCACCCTCCGATAAACCCCACCACTCATCCCTCCCCCAGACATCAGCTTCCACGCCGTCCCCGCTATCGTCCTCGTCATCGATCTCCTCTTCCTCTCCCCTCCCTGGTCCATCTCGCTCCCGGGAGCAATGTGCCTGAGCAGCGCGCTAGCACTCTCATACTGGTTCTGGGTAGAACAGTGTTTTCTCCATAACGCCTACTACCCGTATCCGCTCTTTGAGGCCATTACAACGCCGTGGCGTGTCGGCTTCTTTGCGATGAGCGCGGTGTTGATGACTGGGAGTACGGTGGCGTTGATGTGGGTGTATGGGAAGGTCAATGGTTATGGGGTTCATGGAACAAAGAAGGTAAGGTTGGAGCCGGTTAAGAAACAATGAATATTCAAGATAGGTATCTGCGCAATGTCTAAGTATATTGTCAGGTATCGCGATATATAGAAGGGATCCATTGTAAAGAAGGGACTCAATATATAAGAAACATATCCTACTCGTAATCTACAGGATAAACCTAGTGTGCCGAAGGAACCTAATCTATAGAAGTAACTCACTCTATAAGAACTCAAACTACAGAAATAGCCCAGTGTATGGTAGGGATCCAAACTACAGAAAGTAGTCACCAGACGCAACCCTATTTTCGAAGAGCATCTGCACGACGATTCATGTATGCATTTAGCACTCCACACTTGGCCTCACCTTTCCCTCACTCTGTCTCCTTACTCGTCTCTCAATTTCATTCTAGAAGCAACGAACACTGACATCACAGACTACAAGCCATGTACTCACGTAACAACCTTGATGACGTAGTCATATGCTACTCTACCTATGGTGTACGGGCCCGACACTATGATGCTATGGAACAACTTCAAGGACCTCAAACCAGAACCCATCGCCGTCCAAAACCCTATACAGTCTCATCCGCCCAAGGTGACTGTCCAGTATCCTCCGTTTCATCCACCCCGTCATCCACCACCCCATGATTGGAATTATCAGCGGGTTTCTTCGCAACCCACATCTCCTCCAGCGGGATGATAAGGCTAGGGTTGATAAACCTCAAGCCCGTGACATCGTCTTCATCAACCACCCTACCCTGGCCTGTTTCGCTATCGTACCGTGACTCGAATGCGGCTACTGCGTCGGGGGAGTCGCCGTCGCGGTGGAGGCTACGCAGGGCGATGAACCTCATCAGGGGCTCGTAGGTGCGGTTGTAGAAGAAGATGAACCAGACCGTTCCGGCTACTAATGGCACGATTAATATTGATCTTTTAATGGCCAACTTAAGCGCCAGAACGCCGGCCATTGCGAGTTGAAAGACTACTAAGCCGACAACGATGCGGTTGCAGATGATAGACCATGCTCTGCCAGTCGAGTGTTGGCGGTGGTCCATAGCGTAGAGAAGTTGGTATTTATAGATGAACCCGCCAATGAGGAAATAGACGAGGCCGAAAAAGAGCACGAGGAAGGAGCCGGGAAGGATGCTGTAGACGGTGCAGATTATGAAGATGAGGATGGTTTGAGGAAGGAAAAATCCATATGAGAAGACTGGGGGTTGGACAAGTTCGGCGTAGTCTCTAGGAGTTTTGGCACCTATAAGGAATATAGGGTACAAGAAGACACTGCCGAATTCCAAGAGTCGGAAGGGGAGGAGGCCGAGACCTTGCAAGATGATAAGGTTGGCATAAAATTGGGCTAGTTCTTGGATAGAGGTGGCGAGGATGTAGAGAGTGCTGGTCGTGTCCTTGAGGGAGTCGCCGATACGGTCGAAGAAGCCGGCGGCTTTGGACGTGGTACCAAAGACCGTGAAGAGAAGGAAGAGGTTGAAGAAAGTAAAGAAGAAATTTTTGGAGATGAGGGAGAGTTCGATTTCGCCTTGGGAGATCATGCCCTGCAGGTTGGAAAGCCCTGGAGTCAACCTGTTAGAAGTTGGGTCGTGGGAAAAGTTCGAGTCGGACTTACAAAAGTACAAGTAGGGCACAGCAACATTAAGTAACGAGATGACGAGGGTTGGCAAGCCAGTCCGGACTAGACTGCTGACGATCTCATGGCTCTCGAGGACATCTGCGAGCTGTGGCCAGACCTTACGAATGGACTCCAGACTCAGCAAGCCGGCTAATGGGACGAGCAGCACCGACCAAAAGACAGTGAGAATGGCGATAACAGCAGTAATAGACCATGCCCGCAACATCCTATTTGATCTCGGCAGGTAGGTGTTCTGCCACAGAACATCCGAAGGAGCAGGCGAAGGCTTGGCTAGCAACGTCATTGGCTCTGGATCCATGGTTGCCTGCACAGCCATTTGCTGCGTTTTGTTAGCCAAGCGGAACTAGAGCTCATACAGAACTTACGCAGGCGGCAGTTGAATCTAATGTCACAAAGGCCAACGGCGTAGGCTTATAATCCTTCTTTCTTGCTGACTTAATTTGTTCGTCAAGTTTCCGGAGCTTTTCCTCGTAGTAATCGATAGCATCAATTCGCCGACTTTGCAGACCAAGGAAACCGTACCATATTCTTGTCATAGGTCGGTCCTGGGCGTACGGCGTCACGTGGCTTTGACCGTTGGCATCTTCGTCAAGGAGTGGAGAATGTTCGTATTCGCCACCTGAGGTTGGGGGCTGCACTCTGCGCAGGGACGCTCGATGATCTTTACTTCGCGTGTACCCAAGATGCACAGTCCAAGCCTCCTCAAGCTTTCTTAAGACGCTCATCCTTGTTTCCATCAAGTCATCTAATTCCTTCCAATTTCTGCACAACATGACGCTGTCAACTTTGCCAATCTCCAACTTTTCCACAGTTTCCTTGATCTTCTCTTCGGACCGAAGCTCTTCTGGTATTCCGGATAGTCGAATCGTCCGATCAGTAATCGTAGATTGGCTTCCTAGAAAGTTTTGCCGAATACGAATGATCTTCTTTGTATTGGTGACTATGAGATACAATGCCAGGCCGGTAAAAAGATAGACAAAAGCAACATACATCCACAGGAAGTCTGTAGGCGGGGCTAAAAGTCCTTCCCAAAAACCGTTTGGGGGTTGGTCTCCGTTATCCTGAAGAAGCAATGTTCTGCGATATAGATTTGGGTATAATGTGATATTGGCGTTGGGATCGGTACCATTGGTCGAAAAGCCCCAGTCTCCAGTATAGTGAATATGTACAGGCAATATGACGACGAGTGAGAAGAAGAGTGTGACAGCCAGAAACCTTATAGCCATCCCAAAGAATTGCAGAAACTAAATCATGAACTCAGTGGTGCGAAACCCAAAGCTTGAGAGATGTACTCACGACAAAAGCATCCAGACCGGCTGAGGCTAGAATTTCCTCCTCTGTTATCCTATACAATACTGGTATCCACCCTAAAAACGTATTAGGTAGCTCTGGCAATCTTGCGGCGGCATTTGTCTGTCTTTTCCGTGCGGCGTAAAGGCCTGTCCATCTTGGCCTCAGAAACTACAAGAGCAGCAATGTTTAGCTTGAGCACTTGTCGAAGTGTATGCTTCGGATTTGACTCACACAAAAGGCGACAAAAGCACTGAGACCTAGAGCAATAGATACGACTAACTGTGTAGTGAGATCTCTTTGGTTTTTAGTGTCCGGAGCCAAAGGATTATCAGATCCGTTGTCCTTCAGAATCCAGGCCGTAGCCATGATCACAACAGTCTCTCCTATACGTTACGTGCGTAGTCACAGATGTGGAAAGGACATATCCTTCATGGTATCGAGTCCTAAAAAAAGGTGCTCTTGGATGGGGATCAAAGGATTGGGCACATCGCGCTGCGGCTCACAATGACGATCAGACGTTAAAGCTAGGTAAGGCGTAGGGTAACATATCTAATCGGACAGAAGTGCTACCATGGTACTGAAAACTGGTAATCCGTATGGTATTCTATGAACCAATCAAATTATGACTTCACATTGAGGTACCCAGACAACTTTGAGATTTCTAAGATAATTTATCATTAGTCCTGAATATTATGATGACCTCCATCGCCCACACTGCACAAGCCAAGCCTGTCTTACATGTTGAGTGTTCCATAAGTGCTGAACTAAAGACATCACACCTTATTGTATGCAACAAAATACTCCTCGTTCATGGAACATGGTCTAATAACCTATGAATATCTTAGTTAGTGGAGGAGGTCACCAACTGGCTCAGACGAAACTTTGTGTCTTTAGAGCTTAAACGAACGTTTACTTCTTTCCGTGGGTCGTCTGGTATATCAACTATGTATAGCAACCTAGCTGATCTTTTCACTTTCAAGCTGGGCTTAGTGATTCACAATACCTCGAATTCCTCACTATAGCAGATGTCAGCCCTACTATAGAAGTAACGCCGATCGTAATACTTGCACACGTTGATATCGAGGTGGATATCTTCCAGTTGCATCCTGAATCAGAGGAACCTTTTCAAGCAGCTTATGGGGTGCAATGTGCTGATACTGATGCCTCTGCCAATGACGAAGGAAGTAGCACACCGCAGGCTAAGGTCACGCGTCTGCCTAACAAGAGCCTGCATGGTGTCTGGGAATCGTACGTGCCTCAGGCGCCTTGTTTGTCGAGCGATCTATGAACTTATCGTGCGCAGGTTGATATTTGAAGATCCCGTTCACTTCCGGCTGCTGAGATTCTGCCTGCGAATGAGTAAGCAATCATATTCTACTTAGAATACGAAGGTACTGAGATGTTTTAGTATCCTTTGCTTCGCACTGTGCTAGTAGTAAGTCGATTAGTTGGAATCGAATAATCCTTCTTCATGGACCCGCTGGGACTGGAAAATCTACGCTCTGTCGCGCGCTCTCGCAACAACTATCGAAGCGCCTTTGTCGACAGTACCCTATATGCAAGCTAATCGAGTTCGATGCTCACTCGCTCTTTAGCAAGTTTTTCAGTGAAAGTGGCAAGCTCGTGAGCACGCTGTTCAGAAAGATCGAGGCCATGCTTGATCAGGACAATGATACTTTCGTCTTTGTGTTCATCGACGAGATAGAAAGCTTGGCAAACACGCGGCAGTACTCAGCCAGCAGCAATGAGCCACGGGACTCTCTGAGGGTACTGCAAATATGCTGCGCTGTGTGGTCTATCAACAAGACTGATTTCTATTCTGATAGGCCGTCAACGCTTTGCTTGTTGCACTTGATCGACTTCACAATCGACCTAATCTTCTCATCCTTTGTACAAGTAATCTTATTAAGGCTATGGTAAGCGATACCTTCTCCGTGAGAATCAAGGCTTAACCTGACTAGGACCCTGCGTTCTTGGACCGGGTTGATGTCAAACAGCTCATACCTGAGCCATGTCTTGAAGCGAGATATGAGATCTACCGAACTACTTATCTTGAGCTCTCCCGATGCGGCATCATTGCCCCAGTAGATCACTTTGCTGAAGACGGTCACTCCCTTGAAAATGGTGCAATGGAGTGCGAATCACCAAATACTCTTGTAGATGGACAAGGTTCGCATATTATTGACGACACTATCTTCCCGCCCCACAACCTTACGCCAATGTATCTCGGCATAGGGAAAGACTCTTTACCACAAAGGCTTTGGGATATTGCCGAGAAGAGCGAGGTATGTTGCCAGCGTATCCTTGAAAGTCAACGAGAGCTGAGTAGGCTTAAAATTTAGAACCTAAGTGGTCGAACGCTGCGACGGCTACCAACATTAGCACTAGCACTTTACACAAGGAGAGATCCTTGTTCGATTAATGAAGCTATAGATGCACTTTCGCGAGCTGTAGACGAGGAGAAGTTGGTGAAAGGACTGCTAGATTAGACGGATAGAAGGGTTTGCTTCGCTGGCGCATGGCGCTTCGCCATATTGGACACCGCCTTCTGCTGGATATGCTGCAATCGCTTATCGAGCGATCATATCAGTGAGGAACCAGAACATCATCCGATCAAAGATGGAATCCAGCTAGGGCTGACTGGAACGGATGGAAAACGTCGATTTGGTAAAAGCCGTTCGAATTCTCTTGTGAGTCGACAATCAAAGGCAGTCGGCTTCGTTTCGTCACCTTTCAATCCTCATGGACATGATAGCATAGTGTCTTGCGCTGGGAGACATACGAAGGAAATTCAAGCACGACCGATCGGGTCAATACAGAGTAAAGGTGGACTTGGACAAGGGAAGAGGTATCTCGTCATTTGTTACGACCGACTCAATGGTTAAAATGTCAGAGCCAAATGAAAGCCCTCGCGATCGAATGGCAGCAAGCAGTACCCTTCGAATTGTTTGTCGATAGATAGTTTGTAGGTACCTACCTGTAAATAAAGATTCTGAAATTGTCTAAGATGGACACAGGTTTCCAGCGTTGAGCGGAGGTAATTTACGGAGCTAGTGCTCGAGGTGCGTTTTCGATACTGTCATACCTTAGCGCGACTTCAAAATTTACCTAGTTGGTTCACGATCATAAAGTTCAAGAGACGTTCAGTCACCAGACAATAAGATATGGTACTGGCCCTTCCCGGCATGACTTGTAGTAAGCTGACATACCTCAGGCGGCTTTCAACCCCACTCAGATATTCGGAGACGGTGTTACAGAGGAAAAGGGCGAGAATGCGCGTCTCTCGGCGTTCGTTGGTGCAATCGCGGTTGGAGATCTGGTGAAGAGTACTTTGGGCCCAAAAGGGATGGACAAGATATTACAGTCAGCGTATGTGGAGTCCTGGCCCTCTCTTGATCTATCTAACCCAGCTGGCAGTTCAACGGGTGAGATAATGGTCACAAACGATGGAGCAACTATCCTCAAGGCGATAGCTCTCGACAATGCTGCAGCAAAAGTCCTCGTAAATATCTCGAAAGTCCAAGATGACGAGGTTGGAGATGGTACAACTTCAGTCACGGTCCTAGCAGCGGAGTTATTGCGAGAGGCAGAGAAGCTAGTAGAAAAGAAGATACATCCTCAAACTATAATTGAAGGATATAGAATTGCGAGCCATGTTGCTTTGTCTGCTTTGGCTGAGACTGCCGTCGATCACAGCAACGATAAGGAAGCATTCCGCAAAGACCTACTGGCAATTGCGAGGACTACATTAAGCTCTAAGGTGCTAAGTCAGGATCGGAATCACTTCGCAGAGCTAGCGTGCAATGCAGTCTTGAGGATGCGAGGATCAGCGGATCTAAGCCACATACAGATCATAAAGAAGGCCGGAGGGAAGCTCAACGACTCATACTTAGACGAGGGGTTTATTCTAGACAAGCGAATAGGTGTGAACCAACCCAAGAGATTGGAGAATGCCAAGATCCTGGTGGCCAACACTGCTATGGACACGGACAAAATTAAGATCTTTGGTGCGAGGGTAAAGGTTGAATCTACGGGGAAACTGGCCGAGCTTGAGAAAGCGGAACGAGAAAAGATGAAGGCGAAGGTGGAGAAGATTAAGGCGCATGGCATCAACTGCTTCGTCAATCGACAACTCATTTACAATTGGCCTGAACAGCTATTTTCGGATGCCGGCATCATATCTATAGAACATGCAGACTTCGACGGTATCGAACGATTAGCCTTGGTCACTGGGGGGGAAATTGCCTCAACGTTTGATCATCCGGAAAGCGTCAAATTAGGTCGTTGTGATTTGATCGAGGAAGTGATTATTGGCGAAGACACTTTGATCAAGTTCTCCGGTGTCGCAGCCGGCCAAGCTTGTACAATCGTACTCAGGGGAGCCACGGAGCAATTACTAGACGAGGCGGAACGATCATTACACGATGCTCTGGCTGTGCTCTCACAGACGGTCCTCGAGCCGAAAACGACACTCGGTGGAGGCTGTGCGGAAATGGTCATGGCAAAAGCTGTTGAGCAGGCAGCTCCAAACGTTACGGGGAAGAAGGCAATAGCGGTGGATTCCTTCGCCACTGCTCTGCGACAGTTGCCGACCATTCTCGCAGATAATGCTGGATTCGACTCCAGCGATCTCGTGGCAAGACTGAAAAAAGAGATATACAATGGCAAGACAAGCTCTGGTCTAGATCTACTAACCCCAGGGGGAGGCATAGCAGACATGAGGCAAATGGGTGTGATTGAGAGCTACAAATTAAAGCGGGCGGTCGTGTCTTCGGCATCAGAAGCGGCAGAGGTGAGCTGAACGCATCAATGAATGCAACGAATTTGACGCTGACTATGTTAGTTGTTACTGCGGGTTGACAACATCATTCGATCGGCGCCTAGGAAGCGAGAGCGGATGTAGAGCGTTCCAGGTAAAAATTGTGATTCCCCAGCCACTAAGCATTCGAAAGGCGTTTAGAGTACCAGACATAAATAGTGGTTCCACGAGGCACTTCGCCTCAATGTCAACTTTGAGAAGTTACATGAGATGCAACGGTGATTATGCGAACCAACAGGATGCCTCAGAGATCTCTCACAGGATTGAAAGGTACAGGTCCTGATGTAGTATTACTCCTCGCTGGATTATTTGGTGAACTAGTTGCCTCCTAAGTATGGGCGCATTAGCTATAGCCTTTTTCTACAACCTGTTTGAGCTATCCCTTCCTGTACCACCTACCTTTCTTTTGCGCGTTTCTTTGGCTGCTACCTGCAAGCTGTACAGCCCCATCTCACCTTTGCTCTCTGTTGACACACTTTGCCCCAGTACGTTCACTCCTTTGTTGCACAGGCTCTACCCATGACTAGAGAAATCCTTCTTGATTGAATCCGGAAAAGATTTACATGGATGTGCGGCGTCAATTGGTAGCCAGCACGTAGCTCGTAGGAGACGCGTTGGACCTCCCAGCAAGTGGTCAATCTCAAAATCAAGAAAAGGATCAGTAGCCGTTATCATAAACCGCCATCATTTTAAATTATAGAATCTATCTCGCCTTTGGTATACAGACCGCACTTCTCCGCGTGAGGGGTTTAATTGAGTACTCATTCAACGCACCAATTGATTTCACCGACATTCTCTGCCTCAAATCCCCAATAACGCAGTTGTGTGAGCGAAGGATTACAAGGCGTCCTGCAGGTGCCGCTTCTCGCCAAATCTTTTGTTACACCTATTGTGCATGTCCCGTTCTACTCCACAATGCTTTGTGTGTTCCGATCAAGAACAATGCTTATAGAAAAGAGGTTTCTTGTTACCTTACCGTCATTCTCATCTGGTAGCTTCTGTCGACTTCGAAATACCCGCGGAGCACGAAGCGCTTATTCTGACATGGGAGGCTAAACCAGCTTAGGGATGATTTAAAACGTTTTTAGTCAGATCTCATGGATGGTTACAATTGGTGGGCTTGGTACGGCTCAGCTCTAGTGTGTAACGTTGGATTCGTATGCGAGCTACGAACTTTGTCCTCGCTGTGCCCGTGTCTCATTCATTTCTCCGCCTTCTCGCTTTTCCATATATACTATACAAAGTAACACCTTACTTGCATGGGCGCCTCGATGAGATTGATCACATCTACACTTGCTTTGAGCAGATCGATGTTGAATCTTTTATTAAATCTAAAACCCGCAATTGCTGCCTGCTAAGGGCTGACAGCCAGCAGCTTCTTGAACCTCCAAGAATTATGCGTCGCAGGACCGGCGTAGGGAGAGCTGTGCTATCAGCATTGACTGCCTCGTTACTCGTCTTTCCCCTCCTTGTCGCATCGCAGCAACCAGAGCAACGATACTATCGCAAATCACCGCACGAGGAAGGCCCCTTGGCCGAGCGACACACTCCTCCCGGATCTCCCGGGACTCGTCGAGACGAGAATCGCTATGACACAACTAACTACAAACATCTCAAAGATACTTCATTGAACCACGAACGAGCGAGCGCTATCGCAACAACCGTAGCTCCGGCAGCCGACAACCGTGCCGTACGAGCTCTCCAACCTGCAAGAGGCTCCGGCAAGAGTGCTGGAATTTCCTCGCCGCATAATGCGCGGTCTCTGCAGGATTGGGAAGTTGAGGACTTTATACTCCTGGCGACCGTGGATGGGTCAATACACGCAAGAGATAGGAAGACGGGAGCTCCAAGGTGGGAGCTGGAGGTTGACAGACCAATGGTAGAGACGATATATCACCCGCAGAATAAGTCTAAAGTCGACGGAGCGAGCACAGAGTATGACTTTTTGTGGATCGTCGAGCCCAGCAGAGATGGGGATATTTATATCTACAACCAAGGTCTCAATGGTGGACTGCAGAGGCTGCACATGACAGTCAAGCAACTTGTGGAAGACATGTCGCCATACGAAAGCATAGATCCTGCTGTGGTCTACAATGCGGAGAAGAAGACCAAGCTCTACACTGTGGATGCCGGGACTGGCAGTATAACGAAGATTTTTGGCTCTGGTGCCGGTAGCTCTCCGGGGAAGTATCATCAGAGCTGTCCCAAGCCTAGTGGTCTTGAGGGTCTTGACGAAGAAGAATGTGGTCCGAGTGATTCTTTCGTACTTGGACGTACCGAGTACACGATTACGATCCAGAACCGAGATACAACCGAGCCTATTTGCACTTTGATGTACTCGGAATGGGGACCGAACATTCGAGACGAAGACTTGCATCGTCAATATTCGTCGACAATGGACAATAAGTATGTTTACTCGCTTCACGATGGAAGCATCTTTGGATGGGATTACGCACAATTGAATGACCGGCAAAGATCTTATACCCAGAAACTCCCATCACCAGTGGTCAGAGTCTTTGACGTGGCTCGGCCTTTGGATATGGGTGACGGTGACACACAGCTTGTTGTATTACCGCAACCCGTTGGACCCGTGGATAATCAGGATCTCTACAATTCATTTAGTGGTCGGAACCGCATATTTGTAAATCACACAGAAGCCGGAGGCTGGTTTGCAATGTCTGAGAATATTTACCCGCTTGTGACGGGAAGAGCGAAGCCTGCGCAGTGCTACGACAAAAATTGGGTTGAGATGATATATTCCACGCCATCCTTCGGCCTTGCTCAACGGCAAGAAGGGCTCGTAGGCGTACATGCCATTGCAGATATTGATCAATGGCGAGGTAGTGGATTGACCATATCTGGTGCAGCCCCAGTGCCGGAAGTAAAGGAAGATGCCCCGGTGAGCGTTTATACTGCCATACCACCTCTAAGCTCTTTGCCGGTGTTGGGTAATAGCAGGATCATTGGCAGTGCGGCCGAGAATTTTGCAGATATCCTCGTGGCATTTCTTGTCATCATCTTCTTTGCCTTTCTTGGAGTCAACAGGAGGACCATTTTGAAATTTGTCAAGCAGAATCTAGAGCTTAAAGATGTGCTTGGTCCAGTGGAACAAACCATGGCGTCTGTGCCTTCATCTCCAATCGTGGCCCAGCCACCTTGGGTTGGCGACCAACCACCAGCAACCCTGGAAGTTCTAAAGAGGGAAAGCGGCGATGTGACTCCAACAATATCCAGACGCTCGACATTACTAGAGCCGCCTCCGAGACTACGGAGTCGTGCTAACACTGTGGAAGAAGATCGTGGCCGAACCGAAAATGGCGACGAGAAGGGGGTGCGTTTTGAAGAGCGCTCTCCAGCACCCGATGATGAAGAAGGCGCAAACTCTCCGCAACCGGGCAAGAAGAAGGCTCGTCGAGGTATCAGAGGGGGCGTGAAGCACCGCAAAAAGAGTAAACAGGAGCAAAGGGATGAGGTGGACGAGAAGGTGCAAGAGATCATGCAGATCGCAAAAGAGCCGCAAATAGAGCCGCTTGTCAAGACCATAAGCCCAATCGAGATGACGGATGTAAGCAGTCCTCTTATACAAATCGGGCACTTGAAAGTCTATACAGATACTGTCCTTGGGCACGGCAGCCATGGGACAATGGTCTTTAGGGGTTCGTTTGGCAACAGAGAAGTGGCAGTCAAACGCATGCTCCAAGAATTTTATGAGATTGCTTCACACGAAGTCGGCCTACTTACAGAGAGTGACGACCACCCAAATGTAATCCGTTACTTTGACAAGGAATCTGCTGGCGAATTTCTCTATATCGCTCTTGAGCTCTGCCCAGCCTCCCTCCAAGACGTCATCGAAAAACCTCAAAGCTACCCCAACCTCATCGGCTCCAACCTTGACCTTCCTAACGTCCTCAAGCAAATCACCGCCGGCGTCCAATATCTCCACTCGCTCAAAATCGTTCACCGCGACATCAAACCCCAAAACATCCTTGTCTCCGCCCCCAAACTCCTCCCACCCATCACCTCCACCACGCAACCGCCTCGTATCCTCATCTCCGACTTTGGCCTCTGCAAAAAACTCGAGGGCGACCAAAACTCTTTCCGCGCAACCACCGCACATGCAGCCGGCACCTCTGGCTGGCGCGCTCCCGAACTCCTCGTCGACGAGGACCTCGCATCCCCACCTCTCCCGTTCACCTCCTCCGACCGCGGTTCCGAACCCCTAGTCCTGGACCCGCAAACCAACCGCCGCGCCACTCGCGCCATTGACATCTTCTCCCTCGGCTGCGTCTTTTACTACGTCCTCACGTCGGGCAACCATCCCTTCGACAAAGACGGCAAATACATGCGCGAAGCCAACATCGTCAAAGGCGCCTACCACATCGACGACCTTGCCAACCTCGGCGACTACCAATGGGAAGCCAAAGACCTCATCAGCAGCATGCTGTCAAAAAACCCGCGCGATCGCCCCGACGCCGCCACCATCCTCACGCACCCCTTCTTCTGGTCCCCAGACGACCGCCTCGACTTCCTTTGCCACGTCAGCGACGGCTTCGAATTCGAGCCCCGCGAACCTCCCTCCGCCGCCCTCGCCCACCTTGAGTCCTACTTCCCCTCCATCGTCCCCCCCTCTGCCAACGGCGACTTCCTCAAGCTTTTACCAAAGGAATTCAAAGACACGCTCGGCAAGCAGCGCAAGTACAACGGCGGCAAAGTGCTGGATTTGCTCAGAGCGCTGAGGAATAAGAAGAATCATTATGAGGATATGCCCGAGGGGGTAAGGGAGAAGGTGGGCGGGCTGCCGGCCGGGTATTTGGGGTTTTGGACGAGGAGGTTTCCGGGGTTGTTGATTTGTTGTCAGAGGGTTGTGGGGGAGGTGGGGTGGGGGGGGAGGGATCGGTTTAGGCGGTTTTATGGTGGGTGAGAGGAGGGGCGGATGGGTCGTGTGGTGGTGGTGGGGTGGTGGAGTGGGGTGGGGTTGGTTATTTCTTGATTCCAATGATTGCTATATACCTTCATATTCTGAATGTACGAGGATACCCTTTTGTTTATTTAGCTGTTGGATAACCCCAACCCCTAACCTCACGATAATCATAACTATTGATTACCTTCATCAAACCCAATATCTATCCAAATTTCTTCAAAAGTCCTACACGCACCTCAAATCCACACCTGACCTCTCTTCTCTTTCTACGTACGCTCTACCTTATCTTACAGTAGCCCCTTCCAAGCGCTGAAAAGTTTACCTTATGCAACGCTTTCTACCTCGTTCTGTTGGCCAGCGATGGAACCCACCTGAACGCGGTGCTGGCTACGAACCTTCTGTCTAGTTACAGAAGAGCCTAGAGGTTACCAAACAGACAAATTGAGATCGAGCATCGCGACGTGACGCGACGCTCACAAACAACAAAGTTCACGTGGCTAGATGACCATGTGGCCGAACAGCAAATTCGGAAGCCCACGTGCGAAGTGGCCAGCTTTCACATACAGTACATAGATCAAAAGCCCACCTAGCCCGCCCAGCTAGGTGGCCAAACAGCCAAATTCGGAAGCCCACGTGCGAAGTAGCCAGCTTCCACAATTTCGATTCGTCCATGTGATCACTTGGTCATATGTATGGACAGTTCACGATAACGCGAAGCCCCGTGATCTGTTACTCGCACAGCCAAGCTCGCAACCTCGAGCATAGGTAAGCTCTTCGTCGCCCCATTTTTATCGTTGTGATTGCACAATGTACAAACTAAGTCTACGGGATATCCTGTCTAGGGATTTGGAGTCGGCTGCTGGCAGCAGGATTTCCTTGAGCTCATCCGACTGGGTATGGGAAGTGGATTCTGGCAGGTTACAGCGAACTACTGGAATAAACAACAGTGTGGTTGTTTTTTTTTTAGCTCTGAGAGCCTGTTTCATGCAGAGAGCTTTTTTATACTACATATATCGTCAGTCAGTACGACTCTATGTGTATCTATGTACGTAGATAGTATGCTGTGCTTCGTAGCCTTTGGCTGCATAAGTACGTTAAGGGGGGGGAAACCTCGTTCTGTTCCCTTCCCTCCCCCCCCCCTTTCCCCCTTCTTTCGCAGCCCTGCACACTGCACACTTGCTCCATCCTCTCCGCCCTCATCCCCACTCACTCACTCCCTTCCCATTTCCACCAAACTTTCACTCCGCAAACCCCCCCAACGAAAAACAAAACAAAAAAACAAAAAAACACCAAAGCAAAGATAAAAAATGGGAATACTCACTCGAGAACTTTTTATACTGAGACAAAACCAAGCGAGATTGAAGAGAGGATGAGTGGATGAGGTGAAAGGCGATGACTCGCAAAAGGAAGCGACTTTAACAAGTGTTTCATGAAATGCGGGAGTGTTAAAGGTTGGTACAACAATCACAAGACATGCAAGAGATTTTCTTCCATAGAGAGTCACATCCATTTGACGGCGTTGTCATTCCCTTCCAGTTGAACGACCATGATAAAGATAACATGTCCGTTCCCACAAACTACCACTACCGCTACCCTACCCCCCCAAAACCTCAACCTCTAGTCCCCACTCCCAAAGCACATCGATATTGACATCAACACCCTCCTGTCCACTCCACAATTGCCCCTCCCTCTCACTCTCCGCCTCTCCGCTTCTCCGCCCCCAATCACTCACCAACCACTCAGCGCCCTCTTCGCTCCTCCTCTTCGGCGGTTTGACGGAAATGATCTCACCCGCCTGCTTCATATCTTCTTGCTCCTCTTCCGCCGAAACATATCCCTCGTCCTCATCCTCCTCATAGGCAGGAGCGTCCGGCATAGGCGTATCCGACCTGTTCGTTTCAGACACATACCCCTCGTCCTCTAGCGCAGGGGCATCCGCCATCAGCGTGTCTCTATCGTCATCTATCGGCAATAACGGAAGCGGGCCAGCAGCAGTGAAGAAATATACGCTGACATTCTCCTTAAAAGGTATCGGTTGTGTATTTTCCTCGGCGGCAAATAGGAACATGTTCTCCGCGGCGAATGGGATTCCATATGACCCTGGGGACGGGATTTCGAAAGAGTCCGCTCTTTCCGGGGGAGAAGATTCCTCAGTGTCCCGCATGTAGACATCGCCATCTACATCTTCTTCATCGACGACTTTTCCGCTACGGAGGACCACCCTTTTTCTTATCTCGCGATTTCGACCATCACCGTGTTGGTACATGTAAGCCTTACCTTCTCCTCCAAAGGCCCAGACAGTGATGCCACCACCGTCAGCATCAATGGTCACTTCACTCAGACTTCGCGCAGTCCCGATTTCTATACCATGAATTCGCAGCGGCCATAGATTTTCTTTGTCTTCCTCTTCGTCTCCACATTGCTCACATTCCGTTCCAAAGAAAAACAAATCAGGTGACACACAAAATAGCCATACCGTATCCGCATACCCCACAACGACTCTTACACCCCATCTCAATTCGGCTGCGGCTTTGTAGATCCTCGGCACAGTGCCCTTTCCATGCTTATCCCTTGGGCCGAGCAGAACAGCTCTGGTTATTAACTTCGGCTCTCCTGGAACGGCAGGTGGGACTTCGCGGCCAATTGAGAGCTCTCCGCTGCCCGGGCAAGTGAAAAGAATGTGTAAGCCATCACTGAGAGGTACTGCTTGGTCGAAGTCAGGTATCTTCCCACCATCCTCTTTTGCTGATCTTGTCCGGCTTAGAAATTGCCTGTACGCCATTGCTTCCTCGCTGGGTGCATTCGTGGCGCTGGTGACAAGTCTAACTTGGTTCGTTGGATCAACGCCTAGTCTTTGCGGCATAAAATGGAGAACATCACTATTAGTGGTGATCGGAACCCAGCGAGTCAGTATCTGGCCGCTCAGGTCGTCAGCCCAGTGGAGCTGAATCCCCGTGGCGCAGCCGAAGGCAACGCAACGACGTTGTGGGCATATTGCTATGCTGAGTGGTGGGAATGACTGAGAGCAGATGTTGCTGAGAAGTCGGCGGCGGATGCCTGAAGGAGATGATTTGGGAGGTGTCTTGGCAGGGCGGTCGGGACGAAGGGTCGAAGTAAAGGCTGAATTTGATGTTTCTGGGAGTGCTCTGCCACCTATAGTGCTTTTGAATCCTGGGAGATCTTGTTCTGTGTCGGCTCGATGGTTGCAACAGCGGAAAGGCTTGTGATCCCACATTTCTGACTTGATAGCTCTGACATGCAATAGGGCCGGAGGGCGCGTCCTCCTAACAGCGACATCATCATACAGATTATAGACCAGACCCATCCGCCCTTCAAGTAGCGCAGCAATAGAGAATCGCTCTTGGGAGGTATCCATGGTCACGGCGAGGACAGGGTAGGGACAATTAATACTAATCAGAAATTCGAGGTAGGCTCCCTTGTGAGCAGCCGTAGTTGATGCCCTGTTTTCTAGAGAGTACACGTAGATGGTACAATCTGCGTAGACAAGGAGAAACTTATTGTAGATGCCAACGGTAAAGCCAAGGGCTATATGATGCTGGGGTATTCCTATAAACCTATACACGTTGCCTAGCTCCGAGAAGTCGACTTCAGAAACTAGTGTAATGCTTGTTGGATTGTGGCGTCCAGCCGTCGGGGTTGTTCTGTCATATGATTTGTTCCATGAGGCGTCTGGAAACTGGTCGACGCCGTCGCCAGTCCAGTCAGGCCGCAAAGAGCACTCGGTAGAGAGCCGTTTACTCAACAGCCACTCGTCGCTGAGGGTGAGCCTATCAAATCCTAGTATTTCATCAACTGCCATATCTGCCTCCGCAGCTGTCCACCAATGACCTCGCTTCAGCATTTCTGTCAACAGCCGCCAGTCAAGGCTAGCCGTCATCCACGAACCACAGGTGTGTCTGGCAGCATTGAAGTCAATTGGGCAGAGGTACTTATAGATTTGTGCCAGCAATTCGGCAGGGAGGACAGAAACAGCCGGAACTCTCAAAGGCCGGGCGTGGGAGATCGCCTTTGACCAGTCGTGGCAGCAGAGGCGGACAGCGAGGTAAGTCTCGAAATCGATGTATAATACGAGCCGATGGAAGAAATAGAAGGGTAAGTCATTAGAGTGTCGCGCATGATGCAAGCCTAGGATAGCGAATGTATCCCTGTGTGTTCCGAATCCGCTAATGTCCACGGAGCTGCCCAATGTGTCAGTAGGATGAAGGATTTCAGTCATTGTACGGACGCTCTCTTTGGGACACGGCTCTAATAGTGAATCGAGAAACTCCTCAGGCTCCGCGGTTAGATCTCTACTAGTCAGACGCTCACGCCATAATGGATCGCTAAAGTCAACTGAGCTGGGACCAGCCGACCGATTGGAAGTGGAACAAGAGACTTGGCGATGCTCTGCACCGAACGTCGTAGTGATTCTTCCTCTAGGGGACCCTTTCTGATCATCAGGGATTATGTGCGACTCGAGGCACGATTCAGGTAATGATTCACTGGATGGTCTACTGTAAATGGACGCGCTCGGACTTGATCGTGGCGAAGCTTTGGATCTGACTGGTGTTTCGTTATAATTGAAATTTGAGATCATGATCCCATTCATTCTTAGGGAGTGGCAAGTATGTCTCAGCGGTCCGTGGTAGGACACTGCTTTGGCGTTGCGCTTGGTAGGGCACGTAACGATTGGAACAGTAGGATTGTATGGAGTGTAAGACGGGTGTAGTGGTAGTAGCAGGATTTGGAAATGTAGGGTTTTGGAGATATCTGATCCTAGGTGTGAGGCGTAGGTAAAGAAAGAGCGAAAACCGTTGCCGGAGCTGTAGACCCGTGGAAGACGGAGGGCTGGCTGGGACTCAAAGCTAAGGTCTCGTGTTAAGACGTAGTAATCTGCTTAATAGTGTTGTACTCGAGCGCGCTCCAGGTTGATGCGGCCAGCGCTCCCTGAATCAGACTTACTTGTGCTATTGATGAAGGTCGTCAAGACCAAGGGTTATAGAAACATCAAGGGAAGTTTAGGATCCTGTCAGCAGCAGGGTCCCCAATTTTGAAGCCAGCCAAATTGGGAAAGATCGAACCATGAGGAAACTCTCCACATTGAGTAACTGCAGCTGAGACTAAACAATCCAAGACACACGAATGATTATATGGCACTCCATTGGAATTCAGGATTTGCGAGTGATGTACAGAAGTCGGTTTTCCAAAGACGAGAAAGATAATTCCCGAAGTTACTTCAATTGTGAGGTGCAATGGTTACAGATAGGTGTAGGCAGAGCAACAGAATTCCGAAACCAGCAAAAGTACGTAACAGGATCTTTGGATCGTACAATCAACCGAGAAGCCGCGCTTCTGTTCGAATGAGTTTAAGAAGGACATGAGAGTCAGACAACAGACTGGATAACACACTTTGTACAATTGGCCTGCATTCGATGCAGTAGAGGGGAAATACGTCGGAGGAAGTTGGGACGGAGGAGTATCACATGGATAGCTATGCTGGACTTCTCGGCTTGGCTTCCACTAGAGCTTCGATAAACCAGGAGCTCCATTGACTGCTTTTGTTCATAAGGTCAGCTCAGAGAGTATACAACCAACGGACAGTATGAATGGTAGTAACAAATTGTCTCGGATTTTGTGGGTGTTAGTCATCATAAAGGCGTGCTTGTGCGCGCCCACAGAATAACTTATGGTTTTCGTCACTGACGTGGTGGAACAGCAGAAACGAGCTGAGTACATACCTATAGAGGAGAACCTGAGGCAAATTTCCAGCAATATGCGGTTTAGATATCTTGAGATCTTAGCTATCGGTAGAACGGAAGAGATATTGGTGGGCTTGCATCATGGGTTGTGTTTCGTGAATAGCCCTGATTGTGGATAGTTGTAGCTTCTCATACAGACCCGCCTTCGCCGTCGATGAGGAATCTGGGATATTAACCAATTTTGGGTCTACCAGCCCTTAGTCAATGTTGAGTTGCCAGAAAGTGCGTTGATCGCATATTCATAGCGGATGGTGGAAGACCACTCTATACATCAGGACCACAAAGGTATACATCGTTCACCATCTATACCAGTAACACTGCGTCAGCTTGTTCTCGGGTAAGTCTTGCGAAATAATGCGATACAGGATACTTGTCTCAGGAAATTGACTGATGTTGGTCTCATTAAACACCGTATAGGTATTTGTTCGAACATTAAAACATATTATAAAGCATCATAGACAATGTAGTGCTAAACAGACTTGACATGGAATCTGACTCACTTGACTACCATATCTACATAGCCTTTTCGGCTACGAATTACACACCCTACTCGTGCACGTATCTGAGGCTCTATCGACGCTCCGACTAATCGAAGAGAGCGTCTAGAAAGCTATGGGTGGCTTTCTGGTGGTGGGAAGTCTAGCGCCACAGCGGCTTCCTAGATCGCCTGGAAAAGAAAGGTGGCATAAAGTCAACAAGTCGACTGACAAAGGACTTGCGCCTTGGAATTCATCCTCAAAGAGCAAGGATTGTGTACTGACATACAAAACCAAATGAGGCCTATGAGATTAAAGATGGGTATCAACAATGGTTGAAGGTGTCTGCCCACAACTGTGGGAAGTCTTCGCCTATCAAAAGTGCCTCGAGATCTGCAAGTAACACCACAAGATGGTGTGTCGATGTTGGGGTGTAGATCGCAAATAGCTTATGTATGGAAATGGTGAATCACAATTCCGAGCTAGGGCGCAACAATGCTTCGGTGCCAGCGATTTACTAGCAAAGTGTCTTGTCAGCCAATTGCAATAGTTGAAAACAACGTTGAAACTAATACAGAGGTATGTGAGGTATATCAGAGTCTAATTAGGCAATTCTCATGGCGTTGCGAATGCAAGCGCTCGATGATTTTGATTTTCTGACATTTTTATTCATCATGAAAAGGAAGAGGCAGTGGGAAGGAAGATGAGCTTACGTGCCGAAAGACCTTGCGAGGCTTAGCATGTCTCTAAGAAGTGGCCGATGATATGAAGATGTGCATCCCTTAGCCAATTATAAAAGAATACCGATGTCCTTATGAATATCACTACAGTTGCTCGATTCCGGTAACGAGCTGGTCGAGTTGGTCGGTGTCTCGACACTGGAGTATATCATGCAGAGAGCGGGATCTACAAGTGAGAAGATTAGTAGATGGTTCTGCTTTTTATTTCAAAACTCACAGGTGGAAAACACTCTTCTCCGCTGCATCATTTTCCAGCTCGTGAGACTTTACCGCAGCAACGTTAAGTACTGACTCGGGAACATTTGCTAGACGGGCAACGTTCAGGCTGCGTCTCATTAGCAAAAGTTCCACTTGTAGTCTTGACTTGGCTTACCCGTAAGATCGATGAGCAACGCCTTCTCCGATCTCGTACAGGAACGTAATATCCCGTCCTTCCTCACCTCCTTCTCTAAATCTCATGTGAACGTTTCTCAACTCTCCATTTACGAATCCATTGGCTAACGCACTGAGATTCTGATAATGGGTGATGAAAAGTGTCAGGCTTCTGATGTTTCTGACAACGTGGTCTAGGACGGCCTGCGCAATCGCCACACCATCGTGCGTTGATGTGCCTCTTCCCAGCTCATCTAAAATAATCAGAGACCTGGGTGTAGCTTGCTTTAGGATATCCGAGGTCTCGGAAAGCTCCACCATGAACGTCGATTCGCCAGCCATCATGTTGTCGAAGGCTCCCATTCGGGTGAAAACAGCGTCAAGCATACCGAGTTGTGCAGACTCGGCAGGGACGTACGAGCCAATCTGACCCATGATAGCGATCAAAGCGACCTGCCTCACATAACTAGATTTACCCCCCATGTTCGGACCCGTAATTAATAAGGCTCTTGTCTGGTCTGTCGCAAGGTCTGTGTCGTTTGGAACATAAGCATCAAGGAGCAACTGTTCGACCATCGGGTGTCTGCCTTGCTCAATCGATATGCATGTAGAGTCAGTATACTCAGGCTTCACATATCCCTGTTGGCTAGCGATGGTAGCCAGGGATACCAGGCAGTCCAGGGTAGCAAGTGCCTGGACACAGTCTCTGAAAGATTGATACTTTGCTGATATATCGGCTAAGAGAGCAGCAAATGAAACATCGCAAGCAGCAGCCAAGGCCTCTTTGTGCTGATCTCGTTCGCGAATTAAACGCACTACTTCTGGCGTGTGGAAGCGGGACACCTTTTTCGTGCCGCTGATTTTCGCCCACGAAGCCGGAACATTTTTCAGTTGATCATTCCCAACCTCGATAAGATACTCGATGCCTGCCACTGTGACATACTCAACCTTCTTCTTGTGGACTTTCTCAGCGGCAATAGCGCGATGTTCATCAAGTTCATGCTCCACGCTGGCAATTCCCAGTTTGTGCTCAGTAATGTCCTCCATTTCTTCTTCTTCCCGGAAGAATCCATACTTGTCGTCGTCCTTGGCTGCTTGAGGGTTAATCTTCTCAAGGTAAGCGAGAACATCCTGGGAAATTGTCGGAAGAGCGGCGATGGCTTCATTAATCATGGCTGAACGAAATCCAGCATCTGCCGGGGATTTCACAGTCACATATTCGTTCGCAATCCGCTGCAAAGTCTGCAGTACCGTTAAGAGTTCAGGGCGTGTACACTGGGGTACTTAGCTATGCAATCAACAGAGGCTTTAGAGATTACGAACCTTGCCATAATAAATACGGATCAAGCTTTTTTCCAAGTCGTTTCTTATTTGAGCTAGCAGGTGCTTTATCTTGTCTGTTTTTATTGTCCGCTCGCCGTCTTTCAGCTCTTCCACGGCAGTGATACGCTCCTCAAGTTCAGACTTGGCTAACAATGGTCTTCCGACCCATTTGCGTAGCAATCGTTGTCCGAAGCGCGTTTTCGTTCTATCCAAAGTCCAGAAAAGACTTCCTTTCTCTGATTGGTCCGTTTGGTTCTGGTAAATCTCCAAGCTGGTCAGGCTCGTTCCATTCAGCAACATGTGGGACCGTGCACTAAAGGACTGGAAATACTTCGTAAGGTCGAAGACGTGTTCAAGCCCGTACTCTGACATATGCTTGATCATAGCCGAAAGACATATCGTGACATCTTCCGCCATCTTCGATACAAATTCGAGGAGCTTGCTAGCTCTCTCATCATCAGCATTGTTAACGATTTTCAACTTTTCGGCGTAGAAATTTGAGACGTGGCTGTAAGCTTGAGCTGCCATGGTCTTCGGTCTGTCAACCCTTTCCACTCGCACTTTATCACCAAATACATTAGTCTTACTCCCCGAAAGGTGCTGTACTAATTTATCTGTTGCTTTGGATAGACCGCCGACGATCAAGATTTCGCAAGGGGCGATGTGAAGTAGTCTTGTTTCAATCTCACTCCTCATGAATCCATCTTCGAAGTCGTCGTATACCACATCCCCTGTGGCAGGTTGCACGGCTACGATACCGACGTGGACCTTTTCATCTGTTCCCCAGCCTTTTGCGTTTGTCTCTGCAATGCAAACTAGATAGCCTGTGGCGGGAGCCCCACCGCTAGGGCCGCCTACCGGTCCTTCTAAGCCCTCGACGTCGTCAATGTAGGTTCCCTTCGTGTAGAGATTTGTGAGCTTCCGTGTGAATGGAGCGTTTCGATTGTCCCCAACCGCTTTAAGGGCCGCCGTTTCCACTTGCCGTACAACTCCAACCTTGCGACCTGCACCCACCAGACGTTTAACATGAACGTGAAGTCTATGTACTGGTATGCTGGCTGAAGCGAAACGATCCAAATGTGCCTCCGAGACATGCTCATCGTATCGCATCTTCCCAGGTATGCACACAATGCTCAAATCCTTAGCGGCAATCCTCGCATCCTCTCCGAAGAACTTGAACTTGTAGCCGACCTCAACAACGAGTATAGTGTCCAGATGCTTCCTCTTTATTTCTAGAAATTGTTTCTCCATTGGGGTAAGCTTGTTCCCGCCCTTCTTTGCAGCCACACCTTTCTTCCCCTTCGCAGAGGCTTTGGCGGTTGCCTCCTCTTCAGCTTCCTCCGCATCATCTGCTTCAGCTGGATCGTCAACGGACTCTTCCGTAGCCTGCCAATTACGCCTCTTGATTTCTGCAATGCTGTCGGGCCGGCCAAGCTTTTTGACGAACCTCTGATGAAGTCTTTCCTTTATTTTCTTGGTTGCTTCGTCATCAAGAAAATTTTCCTCGTCCCCCGCAGGCGAGCTAGAAAAGGCATATTTAGATGTTCGATCAGAGGCTTTACTCTTCTTGACTTCATTGGCAGCAATCGGAGTTAGAGTATGGCCGTTGGATGCTTGAAGCCCTACGTCTGTAGACCTTCGGTTCTCATTGGTGTCCGAAGATCGGACCCGCTTGGTTTTTGGCAGGTCCAAAGTATGCTCGCCATTCGTTTGGTCTTCAAACTCTTCCTGTGCTCCTAAACCTCGCTTTGGCGTTCTTGACACCCTTCTTGATATAAGTGAAGAAGCATCGTCTTCGCCAGGCTCTACGAAGAGATTTTCATCAACAAGGTTCTGGCTGCTGCCGATAGAAAATGAGAGTCTGGAGGACGCTTTTAATGCCACGGTTGGCGGTGTTTCTGGGGTTGACGCATTTCTCGTGAAGAAGCTCGAAATTGACTGCTGCTTTTTGGCCGTGGCGCCAGCTTGGAACGAATTTTGAGATAGCCCCATGATTGGAACAAGGGAAGGATCGACGGTTACATTGATTCCTCCACTGGCTCAGAAGCGTCCTCAACAATGTAAAGGCCCGAAGGTGTTGGAGATATTTGAGAGACAAGATTTAACGCGTTCAGTAGATGACAACGCTCGCTTGGGCAGCAAATTACGTGTCACGCTATCTTACTAGCTCGTCTGCCAGGATAGGTACCTACGAGTTCGGAGTAGGTAGGTAGGATCATGCCGACTCATTTTAGGGCAGGATTCCAAATGTACCTCATCTACGCCTTCAATTTGCTTCCATGCACGGTCAGGTCAATGAGTAGTGGTTGTATGCTTTACACAGATTGAAGCACTTCTGGCCCTTTTTTGATAGACACAAATATGATATTACTACTCTATAGAATACGAATGATCCGTATCTAATAGCCATAGCCCTCGTCAGACCCTCGAAGCAAATAACAGCGATCCACCCAAAAAGATGCATGGGACCATCGTGCATGGAATAAGCGCTACTTTATGGACATGCTAGCTACCATAACTGGCAGCGCTAAGAAGCGAAAAGAGTGCTGCACGTAAAGTTTATGAAGAAGCCGGCATGCGGACGTGGTAAGATGAGGAAGGCTGGGTACGTCGTCGTTGCATCTCAAGAAAGACAAATCGGTATCGTCGTAGAAGTGCCGAGAACATTCGCAGGAATAGCCGGGAATCAGCAGCCAGCGGAAACCTAAGACCTTTCCCGCCTAGGGTTTGCTCCCTTGTTCTCATTCCAAAGACTTCTGCTGCTGAAAATAGATTCGTGGTTATCGCCTGCAGAACTTGTCCTTGTTACACGGAGAGGACTGAAACCAGATATAGGAGCTGCGGTCGACATTCTTGGGCTGTGTTGATATGGCTGCGAAACTTGGTGATGCTGCGCACTGGTGTTTAGAGGGTTTAACGAAGAGCCCGATAATCTTGGCCCTGACCAGCCCCCAAATATCATGTGCGATGGCAACGTATCAAAGTATTCCGGAGGGTATCCCCTCGTGATTGAGAAGTATCGTTGAGAACTTCTTCCATTGTAGGCTTGTGACGCTCCATCATCGATTTGTCCCGAGGAGTTGAACACTGGCTCAATATTCTCCTTGTTCACACTGCTATTTGAATGACGATTCCTAGGTAGACTATGGGATTGACGAGTGAGGTCTGGTTCACGTGGTGCTACAAGTCCGTAGCCTGGCCTATGGGAGAGAGGATAAGTTCCTGATGTAGGAAACGGAATTCCAAGATTAGGAGCAGAAAACCTGGGCGATTGTATGGATGTCTGTTGACTGTATGCGCGGTGTAGAAACGGGTATTGTGAAGCCCTAACGTTACTCGCTTGGGTTTGTTTATACTGTTCTTGCTCATCTTCTGTGGCATCATCGTCATACACGACAAATCGACGTTTGCGACCAACTTCTGGATCCCCAGCAGTCAGCTCCCATTCAACATTCTCATCCTCGGCAGGATCGGTGTTTAGGTGCGCTCGTGTTAGGTAAGTAGGTGACGGCGAGTCCAGCATAGCGAGCGCCCGCTTAGAGAGGTCTCCTAGGTCTGCAGGGTGGGAGTCCTCATGAGGATAGACAATTTTAGGAAATCCTGAAGTTTTCAGAGCTCGTGGGTCGTTAGTGCTACCATTCTTCAAAGTTCGTTTATCCCGCGTGGTGCGTCTACGTCTTGGTTTAGGGCTTTCCTCCTTGAGTGGGCTACTCTCGACCATTCCCGTGATGAGACGTTCCTTTTTCAGGGTTCCTTCCGGCCAATATATCTGCTCCAAGGGCTCAACCACAAGGGAGTTCAGCTCCATCTGCTTGAGAATCGAGTCGTCCTTCTTTTGGTTACGCTTTCTCTGAGCCTCCGGACTTGCGGAATCGAAAATGTCCATACCTGGCCAACAGATCCCTTTCAGTTTGGGGGATTGGGTGGACTCTTCGTCGTCTGCAGGTAGCATAGGTTCTTCAGTGTCAAGCTCATTGATATTATGGTCATGGCCTTGCCCAGCAACGGGCGGCGATAAGCGGAAAGCCCCTATCTGCGGCAATCCTGACATGGTAGAAGGGTCAGGGTAGATCGATTTTGCAGGACTTCGAAAAAACAATTGTTCAGCATCACTTCCACTTTCCGAACCGGTATTACGACCAGCCCGGGGCCTTGGCTGCACTTCCCTTTCTTCGTTTTGTGGAGGCTCTTGCTGATATGGACTGGCGGCAGGCCATGCACGCATACGAGGGGCGTATGCTCGATGTTGGGAAGGAAGATCTGGTATTGGTAAATCTAGGGGAAAGGATTGTCTTGGCACGGAGGCCATCGATGGCGTGGGATGGGCTTGTGAAAGCTGGGGATCGATGACATTCTCATCTTTGACGTGAGAGCTGCGATGGTGTAGAGCAGCTTCAACCTTTGCTGACTTTTTGGTGCCTTTAGCCAGCTTGCTAGAAGCAGAGAGCTTGCTACCTGCACTTCTTGAATTGCCGTTAATGTTCTTTGACTCTTTAAGGACCATCCGTTGAGACAATAGCGTCTCGATGTGGTGCTTGTCATACCAACGATCATAGATCTCTAATTGTTGAAGGATTTGTGGCTCCTGGCGGCTGCGAACTTGGGCTTTGAAATAGTGAGAGAGATGGCCTTTTGAGCTAACGTGTGTGAGCAAATGGGAGATGTCGCTGAAGTCAGGGTGCTTGGGGCAAATATTGCAAAGGAGAGGAATAGAAGCCATTGCATCAATATACTTTGGTGGAGAGTCGTACACAGCGAGGAAGCAATGATGGACCCAACGGTAATACTGCCTGCTCAAATGCCCGGGTGGAGTGCTCTTTACCTCGCTTTAGAAATGTGCATTCAAGAGCAAAAGTGGGAGTGAGAGCGAGTTGTAAGACTGCAACGAAGAAGTGGCAGTGGGACGTTTGGGTACTTTCGCTAATGCGAAATTCGGTTGTAATCAACGACTTGGAGGGAAGGTATGACCTGCTTTACAGTACGCATCATGAGGAAGTTACACAAGTCTCTGAGAGAATACGAACGGAACGGAGTGGGGCGGTATTGGGGACTTCTTGACCAAAGGACTCGTTTTAACTACTACAAGGAGCGTCTGGACTCAAGAGAATTACCTACCGTAGAAGCTGTGCCTCGCTACTCCATGAGAAATACTCTGAGTTGGACTTCAGGAATGACTTGGGTTTTGAGCAACAAGGAATCTCTCTTCTCTTGCCTTGTATCCCACCAGCAACAGTGCAAAGAGTAAGGTGGGTTATTAGGTGGCAAGAGGTCGGTCGGTCTTTTAGGGGAATGGGATCTATGTTCTCTGCATCAGTAATCTAGTTGCTAAGTGCACGTTTAGTGACTCTAATGGGCATGCAGCTACCACGGGGTCAGCCAGGGAGCTTAGTTATATCCATCGTTGACTCACTATATGGGGTCCACATGCTCCAGGCCTGGGAATCCCAGCAGGCTGAGACCTGCAAGACCAAAATGGGTATGGAAAACGTCAACCATATCTCCAGGCCTGTCAGCAATACCGCCCATCTCCGGGTCCTGCTGTGATTAGTCGATAGGGCCGAGAATGTAGATAAATCTCATACCTGACACTGCAATATAAATTTGGCCAGCTTATCTCCATCTATCCAGTGTAACCGGCCAATCATAGCGAGACTGCTAGCTACCCACCAACTATAACAGACATCTTCTAACTTCTCCGGCCTGCCATTTAATCCACCATTGTCAAGTTGACGTTCACTTAGCCAACCACCCAGTCGGTCTTTGTCAATTAAATCTAAGCGACCTGCAATGGCCAGAGCACCAACGCAGGTATATACCTGGCCAGCATGGGATTCTGCGCCTGGAGTGACCCCATAGCCACCATCAAAATTTGCACATGCTTGCACGTGTGCTATAGCTTTCGGTAGTTCGATGACATGCATGAGGTTAAGTAGGGACAAAGCGTTGAAAGCACCGAAAAGGAATCGTGTATCCTTTTCACCCCATTCATCTCCAGCAAAGGTTCCAGTATTGCGATCTTGGAGTTCTGCAATAACTACACCACTAATGTTAGTAGTCATGAACGTAGGAGGTAAATATTTCTGGCCGGTACGTACATTTGCCAACCTTTTCCTTCCCACCTCTCCCATTCTTGTCCAGCTCATCCAACGCATCGATGGTCACCAAAATTTGAACGGCACTCACAGTATACAGCATGTGTGCGTCATGACCAGGGGCAGCTCCAAACCCGCCATTGTCGTGTTGGCATGACAAGACAAATGTGACTGTTTCATTTCTGGGCAGTGCTTGCGGGTGGCCCAGTAAGTACAATGCGGTAAGGCCCCAATAGACACCGTTGAGACGGAGGTGCTCAGTTAACCAATACTCCAGCTCGTCTCTGCGCTGTCAGCGTATGAGCGTGGGGACCATGTCCAAGCAAGAATAACGTAGCATACTGTATCTAAGCTCTTGATGTATTTGACATGGCTATCGATGAAAAGGCCCAGTTCACCTGGGAGGTTGTTAGGGCTTGACAACACACCGCCTCTGCCTGGACCAGACACGAGAGACATTATCAAGTTTCGAAGTGGATGGGGCACGTGTGGGGGCGATGATGGCGACCAAAGTAAAGTAGCGGTGGTGTGGGTGGTGTGGGAGTGAAACAACCTAGGTAATGAAATATATCATAGAGAGTACATACCTTAGGTAAGATAGAGTAATTAATATCGATCGGGAAGCCTAGAATACGGTAAGGTACCCTGGTTTGTTGGATAAAGGTTAGGAAACACGCTAGTGGCAATGCTTAATTGATCCCATTGTCGATCAAACAACCAATTATGCCGGCGCAGTAGATGGCACGCTAGGCGTATATGTGAGAATCTGACGTTCAGGCCACGGAAATATAGCGGGGGGATGGTGCGATTCGTACCTGTATCAAAAGATTAGCTGCATAAGCGTCCTATTAAGCATCCTTGCACCAGGTGGTTAGGGGGGATGCGTGTGTGTGCATTATTATTTCCCCTTCCGCAAGCATTAAGGTACAGTAGGTAGCACAGTAGGTAGGTATTTGAATAAGCGGCCCCCCCACCACTCGGGATGAACAAGCGACACTCGGGACAACAGGAAGTATCCTTGCACAATGTATAGTAGTAGTTCCGACCTCACCTATACCTTGACCTCGACGTCGAACCCTCATTAATCAAGTCCTGAATTCGCCATACTCTGCATGTTCGTTGTCAGCTTGTTGCTTTCAATATCCCTCCACTCACCAGGCTCACCCTTCCTTGTTGGTCAACAATCGAAAGCATTGTTACCGACAACGCTTCCCATATACCAAAACTTCGCTACAGCATCCGAGCCCACAGTCTTGACGCTGGACGTCTGTTTATATTACCAGCACTCGCGAGCCGCAGCCTACGACCGAAATCTTCTCCTTGACTGGTCGTTCATCACCGAGGGAAACCAACGCCCAATTGTCACATATCCCGTACCAACAAGATAGACCAGGCCGCGTGGCTTGCCCTCACGCCAGCCCTGTGTCTTGCATGCTCACGGTGGGTTCTGTCAACTCCGCGAGATCTTTCCGCTTCTCAAAGGTAAGCTTTCTTCAATCCTAGTTGCAAGCGATTGTCAATCTTGCGAGGAGGCCTGGCGTCCCTGTAATCTGGCCAACCTCATGTGCCCTTGTGCCCATAGTACCAATCATCCAATGTTGGTTCTAAATGGTTCACGATTCTGCCTGACTAGAACAATGTGATGCTGACTACCCATTGTTCTAATAGATTTGCATCGTCCGTTCCACTCTTGATCCACCTCGCATATGGGCCCTCCCACAACAATCTCATAAACTGTCCCAGTGCTGTCTCAAAATAGCAAGCATTGTGGGTTTACCAGCAGACATCTCAGGCTTGCTTGGTTTATATAAACCCTCAAGTCTTGCTGCTAGGTCGAGTTGGTGACACCCCCATACTACCGTCAGCCTAGTACAGAGTTGGGAATCCTTGGACCGTTCTTTGTGTGCAGTTGGTCGCATACATTGCTTTGCAAAACATATCTGTGGCCAGTATTTGTCTAAAAAACCTTGACTGCAGCGGACGAAAGACTGGACCCACATACCACTGTCTCGTCAAGCAGCCGTTTCCAATCCTTTTCCAATCCTTCTCCAACCTGAGGCCGTTTCCTCGTCGGTATTGAAAGGCTTGATAGAAATATCAAGATAGTGTTCATGGTTCACTCAAGAATCCTAAACGCAGCTTGGAAAGATGTCGAAACGGGCTTCTCTGTCTCTGGTTGTGACAAACAACAAGTCACCAATAAGTAGTGTTATTACTTCACCATCCAATTCAGGTAGTAGGTCGCCATCACCCGCTGATCTAAGACGTGCGCAGCCGCAGTCCGAGACTAGGGTCCAAATGGACGACTCAGCGAACCGGGGGATGTCCAACAACTCACAAAAGTCCGGACCAATATCGTCGCCGGTGTCATTAGCTGAGCCAAGATCTCCGACCTTCACCTCACTTCCTCAGATACCAACATCACCCAAGAATGGATCCAAACATGCGCGGGAACAGTCCAGGTCATTCTTCGCTAATTTGAAGGCATCGAAGTCTACCAACCGCGTCCATCAAGTGGAACCAACTATTCGGCAGGTCTCAGAAGACACCTCAAGAAGTAAGGCGTTCACTAAAGAGAACACGATCTATTCAATACGTAGGAGTCCTGGCTCAACACCTGATCTAAGTCTATCGGCATTCAATCACAGTTCATCGGAGATTTCTGATGGTGAGCTACTGTTTCTAGACGGCGGTGATCTTGAACACACTGACGCCGCATGTTTAGAAGCACGATCTGAAGGACATACCACCAGTCGCCCTCCTGTAGGTATATCTGTATTATCGGACAGTGTGGTGAACACTACTTCATCAGAAGCTTACAGTGGGAGGCGGAATAAACCAAGGTTTGCTCAGTTATTAACGCGAACACGTTCAATGAAAATGGATGACACCGGGGGTCGACGACCAAAGCCCACAACTCCAAGCCGCATCACTGTACCTGTCCATTTGAGCGAGCTTGACGCAGGAATGGATCCCGGAGGGATGAGGACAGCGCCTTTGCAACGCGACAGAGACCAGTCTTTCCCTGATGTTGGCCCATCAACTATCCGCAACCGCTCAGCTGATCGCCAAACGCCTTCCAAGGACCAGGCTACAGTCCCTGTTGGAACTTTGAACAATCTTCCAGCTCAGGCACCTCTGGTCTCTGTACCAAGTACTACTCGTGAGGGGAATGGATCTCATATTCTCACTCATCTCAAGAACAGTTCTTCCAAAGCTGCAGGCGGGTTAGGAAAGGCAAGCAAAGGTATCTTCAATAAGATGACCCGAAGTGGCAGCAGCAGTGGAAAGGATGGTGTGGAAGAATACTCAGTTTTTAAGGTCATCCGCTTGCCTCTTGTCGAGCAAACTCGAAAGACGAGGATCGCCAAGCGACTTGAAGATTCGAAGGACAAGACCGAATTTTGGATGCCTGCTTTACCTTGGAGATGCATAGAGTAAGTGGATCTATCCTGCTGAGTTATGTGTAGCTTCTGATATTGCAACAGCTATCTCAACTTCAGGGGCTGTGACGTGGAAGGTCTATATCGGGTTCCTGGAGGGGTGTTGCAAGTCAAAGAGTACCAGAAACGTTTTGACCAAGGTTCGTCGGTTTGGTTTTCCCAACTTTACCACCGCTGACCAATACTCAGAGTGCGATATCAACCTCTTCGACGAGCATGAACTTTATGACATCAATATCATTGGCTCCCTGTTCAAAGGATGGCTCCGCAACCTCCCAAATGAGATCCTCCCAAAAGACACTCAAACTCGCATTTCCACGGAATGCGCCGGTGCAACCGAAGCGCCCCAAATGCTCAAAGACGCGCTCTCATCCCTGCCACCGTGGAACTACTACCTCCTCTTCGCCATCACCTGCCACCTAAGTCTCCTCCACGCCTACGTGGACCAAAACCGCATGGACTACAATAACCTCGTCGTCTGCTTCAAACCCTGTCTCGGCATCGACGCCTTTTGCTTCTACTTCCTCGTCTGCGACTGGCGTAACTGCTGGCAGGGCTGTTGGACCGAGAAAGAGGCATTGGCGGAGGAGTACCGCATCCTCGATAACCACTCCAGCAGCGGTGAGAGCTCTGGCGATTCAACAGCCATAGCTGAGGAAAGGTCCCTGGCCTCATCCCACGGTGCGACCGTGCAAACACGTCTCCAGGAACGCCCCAGACCTCCACCCTTGTCATTCACGCAGCCGAGCGACGAACATCTCGCTAGGGCGACGGGAATGCAGAATGGGACGCTGAGGACGGATGCGCATGTGCCGGAGTTGGCGCCGGTCATGCCCATGTCTCCTATTGGATCAATCGGACACTGAGTGTCTGATACGAGTCGATCCATCTGCGAATTGACCACCAAGAAACTTCGACTATTGCCATGAATTTCTTTAGCTCAGGAGAATATTTCCTCCTGACCTTTCCAAGAGGCTGATTAGCCACCACGAATTTTTCTACTTTTTCATTGTGCGCACCCTTTGTGCTATCAGCGACAGCGATAGCATTGTTTAGCCACCTGGACACCCATCGCATGGTAGCGAGCGATGAGCGCATATGTGTACGATAGATACGGTAGTTACGTTAGCGGTGGCAGTAAGCAGTCTAGTAGTAAAATTGAGAGAATGTTTTTCAATGGATGTAGTTTGTGTACCTCAATGACGCTATATGCCTACTTACCTCTTGCAATCAACATACATATAAGCCCCGGTCATTTCCATTACATGACCCCCCTAACCGTCGCCCTCTCCAGCTCCCCCACAACACCCCCGCCACTGAGCGCCCACTTCTCCCCCACAAAGCCCTCACTAACCCTCGCCCGCAACAGGCCGCTACGAGCCCAGTACTCCATCAGCCCCCTCGCTTCGTCCTTGCTCACGCCCTTCAGCCGCTGCACCTCGACTCCATTCCCCTTCTCAAACACGCTCAGAACGCGCTCGTCGAGCCTCCTAAACGGATCCCGCTGCGCTTCACGCGCGTCGGGGGTTTCGAGCGCGGTGAGGGCGATGGTGAGGGAGGGGAGGACGGGGGCATTGGATTGGGAGGTGGCGGCTAGGACGATGCCGCCATTGGGGAGGGGTTGCTGGCCTGAGAGGTAGGAGGTGAACCATTTTATGAGGGCGAAGTCGTGCGCGTGAATGGGGCCCAGAGAGGGGGTTGTGTAGGCTGTTGTGGGCTGCATGGCGTTCGCTAAGCCGTCGATGCAGAGGAGGATGGGCGGAAGGCCTGGGGCGCTGAGTTCGGACATTAGCAGCTGGAAGATTGGCCAGGCGATGTCGGGGTCTTGGGCGCCGAGGGCACAGAGGCCGGAGAGGGTGAGGGAGGGGGGGAGGGGTGTGGGGATTGTGTTTGGGTGGGGAGGTTGGGTGAGACGGAGGGTGGAGAGGTGGGGGTTTGATTGGGAGATTTTGGATAGGAGGGTGGAGGTGTAGCTTGGTTGGGCGTAGAGGGTGGGTTGGCTGCGGGGGATGGGGGCGTAGGCGGTGTGGCCGATTGTGAGATCTTGGGCTGGGAAGGGTGTTAGCTTGGTGAGGACTTGGGTATGCAAGCGCAATTCGAGAGGGGAAATGGAACGCAAGGTACCTTCGGAGATGTTGACAACGGTCCATTTCTTCAGAAAGGCCATCGTCATTGCTTGTAAAAGCATCAAGCTTTTCCCGCTACCCCGTTCGCCAACCAGGACTCTCCGTACAGTCTTCTTATTATCCTTCACACTCAGCTCCTCGATAAGTTTCCCGTACTCCACCGTCTCCTTCCTAACCAGCATCCCTGGCCTCCTAAACAAGCCCCAACCTTGAGACACCTTGAATGCATCTACCGCCCGCAGCTGGTCGACCAGAGACCCTGGAATACCGAACACCTTTCCCTGTGACCCCTCATCAAGCATTGACTGGACGCTAATGTCTTCCATGCCCTGCACTTCTAGTGCGTTGGTATTGCTAAGCACTATTCGCCTGCGCAGGGCTTTGCGTTCGCCGACGGCCGGAGCTTTGCTTCTATCCACAGGCGCTCTCTTTTTCTTTACGTTGTATCTGGGTTTGACGCCGCGAAATGGGACATAGCTGGTGCGGCTGCTTGTTTTCTTGGGAGGGTTTGCATTTGGCCTTCCTGCACTAAGAAACGAGGTGGTGGAGAAGGCGGCTTTGGTTGTTGTAGAACGGAGTCCAGGGCGGCCAGGTGAGGAGCGGAAGAGGGGAAATGTAGTACCTGAGGCCCTTGAACGACATCTCCAGCAAGTTGAGAATGCCATCGTGCGCTGAGCTCAGCTAGAATGGAGTCAATGGTCGTCAGTAGAAGCTCTTCGGAGACAAGATATCTATGTCGCTGCTTTAAAAAGTTTCGCCTATAGACTTGCTAAGGCGGCACTGCAGAAAGTTTTATACCCTCAGCAGCTGGACGTCGAACTGTTTTTTCTGCTCCAGTTCCCCCAAAAAACACCTTAATGACGGACACTGCAATGGAAACATCAGAGGCTGCAGATGGAGGTGTAGCACTCCCAGGCACGGAACCCACAAAACCCAAGCAATCGTTCGTCTCGCCTGATCCTCCACCAGCTCCAGCCCACTAACCCTCCCCACCCAAGCTCCGTCACCGTTACCAAACCAATCCCCTACACCTTCGACCTCGGCAACCTCCTCTGCAACGACGCCAACCCCCTCCCCCCTTCCCCCACGGACACCATCCTCTCCGCCACCGCCCGCGACTGCGCCCAAGCCCTCATAAACCAGCTCCTCACAACATGCCCCATAACCTCTCACCCCACCGACGGCGTCCTGATGACTCTCCCTCCACCGACCACACCGTTACCTCGCGAGAAACCACTCCCAGCCGAAAAAGTCGCGACAAAGTGGGAGAAGTTTGCGAAGAAGAAGGGCATCAAGGACAAGAAAAAGGGCGAGGGGAAAATGGTGTTTGATGAGGCGAAAGGAGAGTGGGTGCCCAAGTGGGGGTATAAGGGGAAAAATAGGGAGGGCGAGGGAGAGTGGATTGTCGAGGTTGATGAGAAGAAGGAGAAGGAGTTAGGGGACGGGAAGACGGTTAGGGGGGAGGGGAGGAGGGAGAGGGTGGAGAGGGGGAAGAGGGATGCGAGGAAGCAGAGGGCGAACGAGAGTAAGGCGAGGAAGGCTGGGGGTGGGGGATGAAGGGGTGAAAGAGAGGGATGTGGGGGAGGTGGAAGGGGTCGAGGCTTACAATGGGTTGAATTGCATTGCAGGCGCTTGGGGGAGGGCAACTACGCACTGGCTGGAGGTGAATATATGTGAACTTTTCTATATGGTCGAAACGAGGCAATATCTATACCCATCGACAATATTCCCCTTCCCTCTTCGCCACTGCCCCATAACTCTCGACTCGCCCATTCTGCCCTTCCCCACCAACCCTGTCCTCCCTATATACTTCCCCACTCTCGCTCCCACCCTCATCCCCATGAATCGTCCTCTCCCCATCCCCAAACAACCTTTTGAAGAAGTAATCATAACTCGCCCATACGCCCCCAAACACCGCCCCCGTCAAGGCAGCCAGCCACTTCGGGCTTCTACCCTTTTTATCCGCAAACATGCGCGTCAGCGAAAACATAAACGTAATGATGGGCAACCATGTCATAACAAAAATCCACTGCCCAAGTCGTTGTTTTTGGGTCGTTATGGTGTAGGGTTGCAGCTCGTGGAGGTAAGTTTTGTATTCTGAGGGAATGACATGCTCGTCTGCGCCATCGGTGATGAGTTTGAGATAGCGGGCAGAGGGTTGTGCGTAATCCGGGTCAGGGCGGGAGTTGTACGTGCTGCCGCCAGGTAGTGCGGGCGAGAAGAGCGTGTGCGCTTTGAAAGGGGTGCTCGTGGGATGGGCAGGGACGGTGGAGATGCCCGCAGGGAGCTCGTGGCAGGAGATGAGGATATCATGGTAGGAAGCACCGCCGCCTTCGGTGGCTATGATGTGGGCGTAGTCCGCTTTGGTGACTTCGTAGACGACGCCGACGAGGCCTTTGGGCCAGCGGGCTTTATGGTATTTGGGGTGTTTATTGAACGAGAGGGAAGGGAGAAGAGGGGATTGCGAGCCTTTTTCTTCTTCTTCGGGGGTGTTGCTGGAGGGTGGCTGAGTGCGGTATTTAGTGTTGGCAAAGCAGGGCTCCACGTAGAGGATTCCGGCAAGGTCAAAAGTCATTACTAGGTCTGGGACAACGACGTTGAGTTGAGATATGGGGCGGATGCCACGTTTACCTTGGAAGGTTTCAGCGGAGAGGTTGGAGCCATAAGCCAGGTAGAGAACTGTGTCTGGGTTTTCGGGGCCGCCGCCGAGGGCTTGAAGGGTTTCGTTGGGGGAGGTATGGAGGTCGAAGGGGGATTCTTGGAGGGAGGCGAGCAGGCGCTGTTCTGAGGTACGGGGAAGGTGTCGTTTCACGGGACTCGGGCGAGAGGGTTCGGTAGTGATATCGAGAGTCTTTATTCGCTTGAGGGCAACAATGGCATGATCTCCATTGTAGGAGTCAGCTTGTGGTGATGCAGTAATTTGCGATGTCATGTTTCACTGTCTTTGTTACTGAAATCAGCTTTTCTAGAATCGATAAGTGCTCAACGAAATCAAACACGCGACGTCCTGCCTTTAAACTTCTCTAAAGATATAGATATTCCCCCCACAAGCAAGAGGGCGCTCTCGAACAGATTGATTATTGATGCAACAAAGCCGGAGCGTCGATTAAGCCGAGAGCCGTCTGTATTTCCCGAGCCGGGAGCTAATGAATTACTAGGTATTATAGGGTCCACCTAGCACTCGGCCAGCCCTATAGGGCTGAAAATCCACATCTCATATTTTATTGCTTGAAACGATTCGTTTTAGGTGAACTACGTAGCATTTAGAACCTCTTTGGGGCCCTTCTGATACGCATGCCTCGCCCTGATTGGCCAGTTATAGATATCACCTTATTCCTCTGCTTCTGGTCCTGATCCTGCCTGACCCGTAGCTTAACTATCAGCTGCTTCTTCTTCTTTTGTCCAGAGCTTGCTGTCTAATAAGCTGCTGTACTTGGAAAGTATTTGCAGGTGTTAGAACGACTTCTAAACCGTCTTTGGAATCGATGTATGTGACTGTAGCCTCGAAAGGCGTAGTTGAACAAATGACAATGTTGTACTGCTGTGATTGCTCTGATTCCTTAACAGAAGGAAAGTGCTGAGGTACTAATGCTGAGCTGAACGGAAGAAGCTCTGTAGCTGTTCATGCCTTTCTGATATTCAGTGGTGTAATTGCTTCATGCCGAGCCTGTTGATATATCTCTAGAAAGTTCGTTTTACCGATTGAGTAGCTGGCCTCAAGCCGAGTAATTCGCTGAACATGAGACTTGTACGCAGTAGTCAATGGAGCAAAGATCTCATGCTCTTCTTTTAAACTCTGAAAAAGGTTGAACCAGCCCGCTAAAATATCGTGATCCTGAGTCATAGCACGCTCTGTGTCAAGCGAAGGAACATATGCTGTTTTGATTTGCGGATGACGTTTTAGGAACTTCTGGGGCCAATTGATTCCGACTGACTTATCGTCGCCCTTTTTTATTAGTAGTTCTTTAGCTATCGAACGTACTTGCTCCACACGAGGAGGCCAGCCTCAAGCCTGAAGACGTAGGATCCAGTCACATATAGCTGCTTCTTCTTCGGGGCTAAGTCTTTGAAATTGCTGATTGCGTGTAGCAGCAGTCTTTCGACCATCGATCCGATCCGAAAGAGTACTACTTGATATTTCATATTGACGAGCGAGTTTTGCTATGAAAGGATTTTCTGCTGAAGCCTCGTTCCAACGGGCGTGAGCAAGCGTTATGCGCTCTTCCTGTGAAAGTTCTATATCTTCAGAAGGTATGAAGGAGGTAGGGGGGGTGACTGCCATCTTTTTTTGCTGATATGTTGAAGAATTACACGTTGGCAGCAATAAGATATGAAACGTGGGTTTTCAGCCCTATAGGGCTGGCCGACTGCTAGGTTTAGCCGAGTGCTAGGTGGACCCTTCTATTCTAAAGCGTGCTTAGGTACCTTAGAGAGTACTCATACCTGTAAGGTACCTACCTGACTGTAAAGTAATCAATCTACCTTACCTTACCCTCATTAATTATTGAGACAATGACGGGGAGACCTGAGGTTTTCCGCTGGCTTCTTAACGTGGAAGAGAGATGGCCGGCATTAGATGCTTCGGGCAAAGTCACAAAATCCACAAAAGAATGGGGATCAAGCAAGGATGTAGAGCCAACTCTCGACCGGCTTCCACCTGAAGAAAAAGCAAAGGTACTCCGCTTCCATTTCATTCGCGACGCGAAGCTCTGTCTGGGCTCGTTCCTACTAAAGCACCACGCCATCGCCTTTGTGTGTAATCTGTCGTGGGCCGAAACGGTTATCAGCGAGGATGAAAACCGCAAGCCCTGCTACAAAGCCACCGATCCCAACGGCCAGACATTGGAGTTCAATGTCTCCCATCATGGCACTCTGGTTGCAATGGTAGGCTGCACAGGTCACAAGACTAAAATGGGAGTGGATGTTGTGCAAATGAATTTCGAAAAAGACTTTGCCGCAGTCAAATTAGATAAAGGAGGTTTCTCAGGTTGGGTTAAAACGTATGAGCTGGTGTTTTCAGACAGGGAGATTGCTGAGATTAGCGGGTACACAACACCCGCGGCCTCTGACTTCCGCGTTGAGATCAAGGCCAAGCTCTGCCACTTCTATGCGCACTGGTGCCTTAAAGAAGCTTACGTGAAGATGACTGGCGAAGCTTTACTGGCCTCATGGCTGAAAGATCTGGAATTCCGAAATGTGCAGGTTCCATTGCCCTCCAGCCAGCTGCAGTCGAAAGAGAATCCTGGAGATTGGGGCCAAATATCTACAGATACCGAGATATGGTTCCGAGGTTCGCGAGTGACAGATGTCAAAATGGAATTGCAAGCATATGGGGAGAACTACATGATCGCTACTGCAATTTCAGATCCTTCTGTCCCACTTCCTTGTTTCCAGCCGTCCATTATCAAGATTTGAACTGGCCCAGGAAGCGGCCACTCTATAAGATACGCTTTCTTAACATTCGCGATGATTCTTTCAACACATCTAGGCATGAAAATTCCATTTCACGAGGACCACGTATCGTCTTACCTACTGTTCTAGGTGGTTTGATAGAGCCTCGACAATGATTATGTTTGATACTCAGATGAAGCACCTTAGACGACGATCTAAGTCCGGAAAGCCCATGTCTTTGTACAGACCTGAATATTTCGAATGGCGAGGCGTATCTAACTAAAAGGGGAAAGCCTCGCTCAACGGAGAAAACACCGCGGTCTTACCCAGGATAATATGTTTCTCGTGTGTGGCTAACCTTGATAGGTCTCGAATTGACTGTTGCAGGTGCACGGCAGTAGGTACTTGGTGTTGCTCCCAGAACGTCAAGCGAAGAAGCGACAGCTGCTCCAACCACGGTTCAGTGACTTTGTACTCAGGATGAGACGGTTGGTGCTATGGCTTATGGAGTTTGTGAATCTCTGCAGGTTGGTATTTGAACTTCTAGAGTGTAGTATCCCCACCGACATCCTTCCCACCCGAGAGCTTACAAAAGCATGACCATGTTTCGGTTGTTGCTCCTCTATCTTAGATGTTCTAGTAGCATGTGGCAGGTTAGTAGAACGTCTTTCATATCAAAGTAAATGTTCCTGTTTATCGTCTTTGCAAAAGCCCTAAGATGACTCGCCGAGACTTCGCTTAAATTAGCTTCGGCCATCCATTTACTTTGATGCGCCGTCGGACTGTGAATGCAAAGTGCCATGGTCTAAACGCGATAATCTGATTTCACTTTATTCCAGGCTCACATTTTCTTTTCATACCATTATGGTCCACAGGTCCTAAATTGAACCATCAAATCCTAATCACTCGTACTGGACCAACAGGTGTTTACGCCAATGGCAGGAGCATTGTCCAATCCTTTGCTGCGATTGGCACGATTCTTTGAGGAAGCACGTGAACACCCAGGCATTGTCGTGTAAGTCTTTTGAGATCTCGAGGATGCTGCAACGGGACTGATGCTTCCGTGGCCAGTGTTCCAGAATCATTGAGAAAGGAAATCGAAGCCTACCTACATCTGCCACAGCATACTGCTTTAAGCGACGTGAAAGCTATTGTGGAAGCCATTGACCATGTCCCAGCCGCCGGTAGAGAGGCTCTATGCCACCGTCTTGACACGTGGTCGAGTGCAATTCTGTGTGGGATCCTCAAGCGTTCCGAAGATTGCCTAGCATATCAAAGAGGTCTGTGCCTGTTGACGGTAAGGTCACTTAGAAGAAAACTGAGGCCTGGCCAACTGAACCTATTTAGGAATCTATATACGAGAATGCCTTGTCTTCGCAAAGCCAACGAGCTTTGCGCTCAAAGAAGAAGATGGCATTGGGAAGTATAGTTTTGTCCTCGCTGCTTCGGAGCTTCACGAATATAGAGAAATCTGAAAACGCGAGAAGATGGGTATGAATCTTGGTCCTAGGAAAGAGACTAAGTACTCATTGATTGTCAGGTGGGATCCCTCGCGCTGGAACTTCTAAAAGACTGCGAGGAGAATAAGGCGAGGTTACGCCATGACGCAGAAACATCTTGGTATGTCTACACTATCAGATATGCCTATGGTTACCATTAAGCCCTAATCCAGCAAACATTAGGCGCGCTCTCGGCGGACTTCTTGCCCATGGCAAGAGCCAAGTGCTCCGACTCATTGCTGGTAGTATGATCCGCGAAATGTTGGCCTCCGGTCTTGCCGTCAAGGACTTCTGGCCAGAACCGGCAGAGATGGACATGTTTGCGGGCTTCCCCAAAAGCCAACACCACACTGCTGCATGGGTTACTAACTTTGAGATTTTCATCGACGACCTCAACTCGCAGCACGTTCTTACTCAAGGGTAAGTCGGTCTTGCCGGGAGCCTGGCCCATTATCTGACCTAGCTGCAGAAGATCCGACGTACTATTTGCGCACGCTGTACTTGTCCAGGAAGCGGACGGGAAGGCAGTCAGATACAGCACGGACAACGAGTCAGCCATTTTAGTCGCAAAGTCCGAAGATCTCGTCATCCTCTTGCCCGCGTCAGACAATGGACCAGCCATATACATCGATGTCCCAATCAAATATATCAGCCATGTTACTGTTGCTACGTTGGAAGAGTCGTCTCAACTCAGCCCGGTAATGGATCGGACGGTAGTAGCTCTTTCGATTCGGATGTCTCACATTCCAGAAAGCTCTTGTTATATCAACACTGTCCAACGGCGTACTAAGTCAATCGAAATTGCCTTTGATAACCTGGAAGCTGCACAAAGCGTCAAAAGGTTATTAGCAGCTGATACAGATCGTGATATCGAGCATCTGCGAGCAAGTCAATCGGTATATGACATTGATGTGTCACAACCGAATGATGATCGGATGGACGATTCGGATATGCCTGATCCAATTATGGCAGATATTGAGCATCTGAGAAAACCTGTCCCACCCGCCGATGCTTTAAATCCAAAAGATCAGTCGTTTAAATATCCTTCGATCAGTCAATCAGAAAAGAGGATTGACATCTCGCAACTCCAGATGAACGGCGTCAGTATGAGTAATTGCTTTCTCGAAGGACCAGAACATCTAATAGCCACGGCGTCACAAGCCAATGCGTTACTTCCTCTAGAAACGCCGCTCGAGCTATCAAATCTAAGGCAGCTTGGTGCTATTGACGCCCAACATCCAGAATTGCTACATAGGAGAGAAACCCACGTTGAAGTGACCAACGGGCCCTTATCAACGCTGCAAATGGCGAGCGTGTGTCCCGGCATTCCTGTCCATATAGTAGAAGAAAAGTTCTACCAATCAGGGGAACAGCCTGAAGACGCTTCTGAAGCTGGGCTGAGGAGTTCTGCACAGTGGCGAAATGGTAAGCGACTAATTGAACGTGCCCCAGAATTCGAAAATCTTCCTAAAGAGCCGGACAATCAAAAGAGCATACTGGAAGAGCAACGACGTAAAGTCGGTGATTCATTTCCACCGCAGGATGAGGACCATAATAGCTTGTACGATGCCAGCCCGAAGACTCCTCAAGGCGAGCCTCAACCGGCAGAGCATTCTGTTGAGCAGATCTCAACGAATGTCAACCAAGAAATTCTAGCGAGAGAAAGCCCAAAGTCAAACCAGCGCAGCAAACCTGGCAAATCCTTGTCTAAGAAATTAACGAAACGTATGCGGAACGATGATGGTGAAGTAGCTACCAAAACACCAACAAAAAACGCGACAAAACCCCGGACCTTGAAGAAGCCGAGCTCTAAGGGAAAGAATGCAAATTTTGGTAATGGTAATACAGGAGGACATGTTCAATCTAAGCGTCGTCAAGGCAAACAGCAAACTAAGACGTCCAAAAGTACTACGGATGACAATCATACGATTGAGGCTATTGACGAGTTCGAAATCCCGGACTCGCCAGCACGGCCGAAGGGTCATCGGAAACCCGTTTCGAAGGCTTCCCCTAGGACGCAAAATACCACAGAAACCCATACCCAAACTGAGAAGAGAGATGTCCCTTCTAAATTTGCTATGCTATCCACATCATCTGAAAACACCCGAAAAGCACAACTGAACGACAAAGCTAAAAGTGCGGACGCGGTGAACTGGGATGAAGACCTGAACGTCGATGAAACGGAGATTGAGGTTTCTTCTCGTCCTGGGAAACGGAAAGCTGCGAAAAGCATGAGAGCGTCTGTCGCCAAAGGTAAGTCGCCGAAGGTTGCACAGGCTAATTCAGCCAAAAAGCTGGCAGCGACGGGAAAAGCCAGCACGGCGCCTTTGACTAGACCAAGGACTAGGCGCGCAGCAGCTCTGACTGCAAACAAGAAGATTCAAGGCATTGCCGAATCGGATGCTAGTGAGAAGGAAGAGGCACTCGGTGTTCAGTCTTCGAAGCCGAACGGAAGGATCAGTATGGCCCAGGACAAAAAAAATCCGAAAATAAGCCAATCACCGGGGGATCATGGAAATTCTGGCAGTGTCGCACAGAAGATCGCTTCAATTGTCACTCCGGATATCTCTTTGAATAACCAGCAACGCCATAACCAAAGTAAATCCCCTTCACAGCCACAAGCTCAAGCGGAACCGCTAGCACCCAAGACAGATCCAAAGACCAGCCCATCTGACGAAATCGTTCTTGTCGATCACAGCGAGACGTTCCAGAAAGCGGTAGAAATGAAGCAGGGTACTTTACAACGGGATAAATTGGGCACGACAAGCTACGTGTTGAATGGTGAGCAAACCGTTGAGAAAGATGTACCCGTTCTAGCCATGGATGAGGATATTGATACTGGAGACCTTGGCTTCTCTGCTATGGAGGATAGCCACTTCCAAGATGCCATGGCATTCTCTACTGGAAATCATTTTCATGGCTCAAAGTCACCAAAATCTGAAGGCAACGGCCCGAACTTAGCTATTGATTATACTATTAAGGGGACTCGAGCTTCCGAGTTGAGCCATGTTAGAATTCACGATCAAAGCCTGGAAAACACTGACAAGATCATTGAAACGTCTATTTCTAACAGTAGGGAACCTTGGGCCAGCAAGCTCATCGGTGCTCTGAAGACTGTTCCAAGGGTACTAGAAGTGAAAACCCCACAGAGTCCCGAGAAAATAGCAAAACAGACCCCAACACAGCATGTGTCTTACAATATCGCTAAGGCTGGGGAATCAAGACTGGCAAGTAAGGCTGTCCAGTCTGGGGGATGTACGAGAGGAGTTTCTCCGACTTCTTTGCCTCATCGCGTGGGTTATCAGAAGCGCAATGAAGAGCCAACTCGTGAGACGATAGTAGACGGGACTGAAGCGCAGGAACATGAGCACCAGTACCATGGACAAATCCCGACCAGCGCTCAAGTTCCTGCGACAGATGCGGCCTATGCTCGCCCTGCCGTCAGTCCTGCCTTGAAACCTTCGATGACCCAACCTTTGGAAGTAGTTCAAGTCTCTTCTGGAGTAGAAGATAGTTCTGATGAAAGTGTTGTGGACAACCCCGACGTAAGGAACGATACGGCAATTGATCCGATTCAGACCGCTGCATGGGCCGCCCAGGATGGATTAGATATGTCACAAGCAGCGGATACAATGCCCCAGGTGCTCGCTACAAAAGTGGTTGAAGAAGTAGCAGCCTCTGAGTCAGTTACGAAAGTAAGGTCTAAGCAGCGTAAGAGGAGGGGAGCAGAAATTGTGAGACCAAGTTCCAGTAAAGCTATCACAAACGCTTCGCCGAAGACCAGCTCCGGAGGCATTGAGACGTATGGACGTACTCCGGATCCAAAGCGGAAATCCAATTTGATCAGCTTCAGTGCAAAAGGGCCGCGCAATCAAGGTGTAGCTTCAAGTCAGAGGCCTGAGACACTTATAAGTAACGAGCATCAAGCCCCTCATGCCGTATACCCCAAAAAGCGTCAGGTCTACAAGCTTGAGCACGGAATTAACGACATTGGCGAGGTTCCTCCTGAAGACCGTTCACCCATTGAGACGCGTATAATAGCCCCCGCTGGTGACCATCGGGCACAAGGAGCAGCACCGAGACATGGCGAAAGGCGTGTAGGCAAGCTTATATCGAAGCTGCGAAAAGCGATGCCATCCACAACGCGCGATGATGTCGCTATTACTTCGCCCCACGGGGAAGCCGCTCTTTCAAAAGGACTTGACATAGACGATAATGCGCTTGTTGCAGAAATCCCGAATACTGTGCCTGTAGCGGCTGCGCCTACTTTAGCAGCACAACCATTTGTTTCGATTGCTGACATGGGATCGAATTCTGGAGCGAAATCGAGAAGGGGCGAAAACAAGGTTTCTACAAGCACCTTGACCGCAGTGCCCTTGGGATTGCCAAATACCGCTCCAGTTGGATTAGACCGCAGGCCGTCTCTACTTACCCCTCGTCTCATCGATGCTGCCCCAAGGGAAAACAAAAGGCAGGCAGATGAGTTTGGTGTTAAGGAGTTGAACGAGATTGCTCTGGGAAAACGCCGAAAATTGTCTTCCAAGGTCCCTGTCGCAGAAATGATCGTACCAGAATTAGTATCAAAACGGAGCAGGTCAATAGAACAAAACCTTTCACAGAGAACAGGTTCACAGAGTGTAAGGGTAAACGAGAAGGGCAGCCCATTGCCTTTCGCTCGCGAAAATGACATTGCGGGAAGTCAGCCTCGTCTCACACAAGACATAGTGAGGCTTCCAGCAAAAGCCAGACTTAACAGAGCTGAACGAAATGAGCCTACACTACCATTTGATGAGATTGAACTGGATGAAACTAAGATAACGTTTCGTCAAGTCTCGAGGGCAGCACATTCGAAAAAATGGCCCCTAGGCTCATCGGGAAACAGCAAGTTACAGCCAAGCTCACCAAACGCTTCCTCGAGCATTGTTGACGAAATGGAGCCTCACCATATTCATCCAAGCGGCCATTTCATTAACGTCGAGACGGAAAATGTCATCACCGTCCATGAACCTCCAGACCCTTTCGTCGGAGCGGCCAAAGGACAGTCGAATACATTCATAGATGCCCTTCAGAGAACAAATGATCGCCCTCATAAGCTTCCTGTAAAGGATCGGAGAATGTCGATTGTGGGTGTTCATAAAGCCTCACGTGTGGTTACCTATGATGAAGACCTGGATAGGGGTGATGGAGATCTAACTAAGGGTGATGAAGACGTGAATGAGGGTGATCAAGATCTGGAGAAAACGCTAGTCGAACCAGACGCACCGGAGGAGCATTCCGAAACCGCCTCGCAGACCAGCTCAACCTCCCAGAGCTTTCATTCCGAAGACAAATCGCCGTCTCGAAATCGCTCTGGCAGCGCTCATGCCAACGGAGACGATAAGTGGCAAGGAGCTCTCCAACCCCACCAACATGATACACTCAACGTTCTCCACGATGTCTCCCATGTAAGCTTTCCATCTCGATTCCCATATGCAATCACAAACGCTGACCCCAACCCTAGCACCTCTTACGTCACCTTGTCTCCAAAGAAACCGCAGTCCAAGATCTCGTCAACGACTACAAACGTGGCGGTGAGCGTCTTCTCAGTAAATTCAAGAATGCCCGTCAAGAGGAACTCGATATCTATCAGGGTCGAAATAGTGAATCGAAGAGGAAGTTGGCGACGTTATACAAAGGGGCTGAGGAAGAGATGGTTAGGGAGCTCAAGGAGGTCAAAAGAAGGCCTGTGAGGGAGTACGAGAAGAGCTGGCAAGAGCATCGAAAGGCGCAGAAAGCTCGGTTGGAGGCGGCGTCGGGGGCTTTTGAGGAGTAGAGCGACCGGGTTTGCGACTGTTGTTTTTCAGGGCGCAATTTTCATGTGTTTAGCTAGCTTGCTTTGTTGGTAGGAACAGTTCAGACGTAGGTAGCATCATTTCTGCAAGTCGAGTTTTTCTTGAGAGCTGAGAGTACTTGTACTTCATCGGTTAAGGTTGTGTTAACCCCAACCCCACAAACCCCCTCGGATCATGAACACAAACCCTCCCCCCAAGAATAAACTACCCTTTGCAAAAATCGTCATGTTTCCATGAAACAACATCACTGATTTGGTAACGGGTTAGTTTGCGAGAAATCGATGGTCGATATGAGCGTTGTGGAGAGGGGAATGAAAAACAAACAAATTCTTGCATTTGTACCGGCCTCGGCTTTTTTCAAAACGCACGCGCCAACAAAGGTAATCTTACTCTACCTACCGTACCTTTTGCAACAGGTTCGGTTTATTTATTTTTATTTTTTACTATGTACTGGTGGTTTAGGGCTACCTTACCTTACGATGTACTGTAGAATAGCGGAGGTTCGGCTGGAAAAATAAAATGTAATCTTTTGAGTTCTTGGGGGTTTTGTGTGCTTGAGAGGTGCTTGAGAGGTTTGAGGTGAGATTGGATTATGGGAGGGGTGGGGGGGTGGTGGTGGTGGTGGTGATGTTTGAGTAGATGCTGTATCTTGCTTCGATTAAGATCTACTCGTGATTAAGGTATCTATGTCATGAGATTTTAATTCTCCCGCACGCCTCGACTGCCGCGCCTTGCTACAGTATGTAGTAGCCCGATTTCAGTTCGTTGAATTTGTAGAGCCGTCATGGAAGTCGCCACGGCCTTTTTCTGTTATCGTAACTGTTCGGACTACGCTGGGCAGAAGGAAAGAAGGCGCAAAAAAGTCCTTGTGGGTTTGGCGGAATTGGATCCTGTTTCCGGCATCGAGCTGATTCGGGTGGAGTTGGGAAATGCGGTAGGTAAGGGAGCACGGATGGAAAGGTGGGTCTCGAATTGCATTATAGTCGAGTGGTAATCTCCTAGTAAGTATGTAGTAACCGTGTCCGTGGTTCGTGCAGGTCGAGTATTGTGGAAGTGTAGGTTACCCTTTTGTCTGCAGTCCTTCGCTTTCTCTGTCGCTAGAACTGATTCGACTGGTTTGATTCGAGTAATTCAGTCTGCGTGATAGTAGTCGGGATCGATGTTTATAGGTTCTTCTAATAAGTACAAGGTTCGTAACCAGCACCACGTATAGATGGATTTCGTCGCTGGCACTATTGTGGTCTGGGTTTCGGTTGCTGCGCTGAGGGGTTTGAGTGTTTTATGAACGGTAGCTTTTCGAGTTGGTGGAATAGAGCACTCGTGTTGGTATAAGGTTTGGGCATGTGAGGGTGACGGGTTGGTTGAGAGTTGCTGTGTGGAGGTTTGGAGGTCCGATGTAGGGGTTGAGGATGGAAGGGCTTGAGGGTATTGCAATGGGTTTGGAAGGGTAGGAGTTGTGGTGAGAGAGGGCGATTCTTAAGACGGATCGAGACATAATAAGCCATTAGAAGAGGTAGGCGAAGAATGAGGACTGGAGTGATAGTATCTTTGGTGAAGAAGAAGGGAATGAATGCTTGGGACCTCGTGGGTAGGATTGAGAATATGCACTGTGCAGTTTGCGGCAGAGCATCAAAGGCAATGTTGTGGGCCACAGAAGACTAAGATTCCGAGATAGCTTGACCTTAGAGGTGAATTAGGAGAGGGAGGGTGGAGGCAGGCGCAAGGGATCGCTTCTTGATAGAGAGAAATGGAGGAGTAGGGTATTCGACGCGATACGGATGCTATTAGAGTACCTCGTACTACGACAGCAAAACAGTTGAGCCCTAGGACGCTGGAGATCTTGGTTCGGTATTGGAAGAGGTCGTTCACACATCGATGAACTGCCTTTGGCTGACGTATTCGTGGAGGCGTGAGTACATGCTGTGACGAGAATAATGAACGCGCACGCGACAAGATCGCCAAGGATCAGGCGGACTATTCAAATCGTTTGATGTGGATGGCGTCGCAGCACTTCTCTACTTGGTTGATGCACAAAGAGGGTCTAGAGGCAGAACCGTGGACTCGCCAGACCTAGCCGCGAGCTACCTCACAACTTTTGGCTAACCACACAGCATCGAAAGGCCATCAACATGCAGAGGTTCTGCAGCCCTCGGAGGGAGACTGTCCGGTATCTTTTTTAGCCGTCTAAGATGTATGTCTCCAGTCAAGGGTTGTGCGCGTCGCGTATATGTGAAACGTTGTCTCTGATGGAGATCCGGGACAAGATGTTTCGGATTTGTTCCGTTTAATCTCGCGAGCGATCTCTAAAGAAAAACTCGAGTTTAGTAGTGTTGGAGGCTGAGTTGAAGGACAGAGGCTTATCTGGATATGAGTCTGGACACCAGCAGATCAACACGGAAATTCTGGGATGATTGTTTCGAACTGGTGGAAAATGTTCGATTGTACGAGCGTTTTCCGTGGATAGATGATTCTATCTAGCTTGTTTGAGTCTTTTGTAGTCCACTGGGAGGAGGTGGGTGTTGGTGGCCGGGATTTTCAACCGCTGGCTTCAGCGCAGTGATCCAACCACTGGGAGATCAATCCAGAATATTCCCGATCGTTTAAAGCAAATCCGCTCGTACGAACAACTGGTTCGAGTGGAATGGAACAAGGCAATTAGTCTTGGAGCGGAGATGAGAACTGAGAATGGGATGAAAAAGAGCTTGGATACGCGGTGTGGAGTCGGGGTTCGTTGTGTGGAATATTTGCAGGTTCGTCAGTTTGAAAGGCCCTGAACTTGGCTCGTAAAGTTGGTCCTGTCTGCTTGAGTCGACTTTCCTGGTGGACGATACGATTGATTTCAAGGGCCGAATTTCGAGGTCATTGAACAAGCTGTCAGCGTCAGCAAATCCACCGCCTCCCACACCTGTTAATACTGTTACCCTCATGAGATGAATGGCGCTACCAATATAGATCATACTGATAGCCAAGGGTCGTGGTCTGGTAGATGGAGTATGGCTTATATGAAAATCAGAGCATGTAGGCTGCTGTACAGCTGTTGTCGATGCCATGGCCCTGAACAATGGGCAGCCTCTTTACCAATTTTTGTAGCAATGCTTTTCACACTTTGTGTAGCTGGCCTGTGATGGTGTAGTGGCAACTTAACCCACATTCGGACTCTCGAGTTGTTGAGTTAAGGGAAGAAGTATATTGGTAGCATTGCAGTGGAGAGACAGGTGGTTCGAGTCCAGAGCCCAAATGAACAGAAGCTGGTTCGATGAGGTTGAACACGTCTGACGAGGGAGTAGTTGTTGGGGAACGTGTTCAAGGCCGACAGTCTGCCACTTTGAAGAAAGAGCTTCTAATGCGTAGACAGATGGACTCTTCGTACGGCTTTGCCCATAATCTTGCCGGCGCGTCTGCAGTGCCAACCACATCATGAATCGGTCGGTGATCTTACGGTGGTGGAACCCATAAGTAATAGGCTCGGCCGGTCCACAGTCTGCTATTTAAGCAGAGACAGTCATAGAAATGACTGCGCGCGGAAGTGATTGGAAAAACAAACTTGAACATGCGTTCGATAAGGATAGCCCTCGCTCGTCTCGCTTGTAGCTGTCGGGTTTATCTTGGACGAAAAATAGGCCTAGAAATACTTGGTAGAGAAGGCGCGGCAGAAGGGTCAAAAGAGGAATGTCAACACTCGTACCATTGAGCGTTTGGCGGCTGAAACACACTCGGCAGTGCAACACTCATCAATGTCAAGAAGCGTTTCATTACTAAACGCCACCACTCGGTCTTGAAGATGCCAGAGAGACCAGATTCGTTTTTCATCCATGCGCGCGTCCAAAATATCCGTATGGTACGAGTGTTCGTAGCATTTTAGCCTATGGATAACATAGGAGATATACCAGCGAAGGCTTGGTAACACTGCGCTGGAACGCGTTTGCCTTTGTCGGAAACTCGTGTGCTCGCTCAACATAGACAACGGTATTTGATGGGCTCGCAAATCGAGGGACTTGTCGGGTTTGTTTACCAAGTTGCATTACTTGCAGCTCACAAAAGCGGCGTGCTGGGGAGCATAAGAGAGCCGAATCTACGGTGTTGGACACGCTTATGGCAAGGCCAACGTCGGCTATCTTAGAATTGAGCTTGAAGGATGTTCTGGGCATGGAAGCCTTGAGGAGGAGAAAAGCGATAACAATAGGACTTTAGAAGAGCTTATTCTGGGTATTCGGAATCCTGCGCATTGTAGCAATGGAGGTGTCCTTGATATCATTCTTTGCGGTTTGGAAAGGTCAACATGACAAGGGAGCAGGTCGATTGCGACATGGTCGGAGAGTAAAGAAGAGGATTAGGAACGCGAATGAGCAGGGTGAGCCGAGGACGATTCAGCACAGCGGTAATGCTGGCCACCTCGACTAAACAATGGTCAGCAACATCAAAGTTCGCCGAGACTACTCATGTATGTTCTGTCGGGTGTCGGCAATAACGCGGCCCATTTGGATAAAGGAGATTGCGCATACGAAAGATGCCTTTAGGGTAAAGTAAAGATGAAAGTATCTCGGAAGCCTGTTATCGAGAGCCTAGCAGGGTATCAACGTCGTAAATGCCAAAGTGGATGATGAAGACACTGGACATTCATGCCCTCGACCATCAAGGGCGGTAGCATGATAATCGTCGTTTCTGGCAGGGCGACCAAGGGTGATAGCCAGTAAATTTTCATTTCTCGCAGGATATATTAAAGCATTCCTTCTGGCATGCGTAATCTCCACTTTAATTCCGTGATCCTGATTGAGCAAAGCATCATCCGTGTGTGAGCCCCGGTGGGAGTCGAATTGATATACCTCTTGCTGCTCACACAGAGTGTTAACCAGGAAACTAGTCGCTGGAGTCATACACTGCATGCAGGACAGCATTATGCAAGGTCGGCGAAGCTTGTACGGCATGCGTCAAGGCAGAGCTGATCCATAATGATCTTGGTGTCGCGATCCTCAGATTGCGCACCCATCAAGCAGTTTGCAATAGCCCGTTGTAAAGGGCTCGCGACGGTAGCTACCCAGTGCAGTGGATCTGGGTCAAGGTCCAGAAAGATGACAAGCGAAGTGGTATCGCATGAATGGCTCGTGCATCGAACCGACTTGAGTATGGATAGCACCTATAGACAAACGAGCCAAAGGTTTCTCAAGAAATTCATACCAGCGTGGTTCTGGGAAGCCCCAAGCAGCTTCGACGTCGTCCGGTAGCGACGTGTCCAAGTGCGCGGAAACCTGTGCCCACCCAGTACGGTCAAGTCGTTTCATGGCGGCGACACGAAGCTGCGACCTAATTGTAATGGATGTGCGAAATACCAAATCCTTTGGACGCTTCACAGAAACGGGGGCAGGGCTTGGCGAACCCCATGCCCCCCACGCTGATTTGGAATCCAGGTTCGTGATTGCGAAGCAGGGGAGAAGGGCCTGGGCAAGTCTACCGAGCATCCCGATATGTGGGATTGCATGCAGGTCAAGTCGATCGAAGCACGGCGGCACTCAAAGCAGCGGAGACCTTGTAGGAATCAAGCCAATGAGAAAGCTTGCAGACATGTCGTTCGGACCACCACTACCCAAGTGCTGATTAATGATGCCAATACCTACAGAGAGAGTCGAGAGAGTCGAGAGAGCAAGTTGTGGCGACGGGCAATCAGACACCGGCATGGGTTGAGCGATGATGTTGAAACTTGCTCGGAGGAAGATGATACGACTAGGCAGGCATAGCCCCAGCCGCTTTGTGAAGGGAGACGCGTGGGGATGGCACACGTGAGCAGCAGAAACCCAACCGAAAAAGCATAAAAGCCTGCCCGAAGTGGAACTGATGCTCTTTTCACTTTTCACACCAACTTCAACGCTACTTTACTTTAAATTTGCATGCTGCAACGACAATGATAATTGGGATAATTGGGATGACGGGATTAATTCCCCTGAGAGGCCGGGAGTAGAGTTGATGATTTGTTATTGGTATCAAATGCGTGGGGGGCCCCGTTAGGGTTTGGATAATAGACAACTTTGTCCTGGAATTTTACCAGAATGCCAGGGTACTAATAAGATCGCATGACCCGCTCACCATTCCATCAATAGTAGACTGTCTCGCCTGAGCTTTCCATGGCTCGCATGATGTCTTGATCGGTCGTGGTGGTAAGCTTTGTCTTTAGAGATGATCGTCATGATGTCAAAGGCTTCTAGAGGCCTTCGAGAAGGCTAGGAGTGGAACCGTCGAAGGCTGGGAAGGCGTAGGTTCGCAGGCCTTGTATGGCACGATACCTTCTGGCTTAACGTTAGTCGTTGTTTGGTGTTGTGGGCGTTTGGACGGCCTGGAAGTTGGTGGGTGTGCGATGACTGGCTAAGAGGGGAGCGAAGGGCGCTAGAAGGTTGATGGAAGAGCACAGAATGCGGAGTCTGGAGATCGACGAGCCAAGAACGCCCCTTCTAGCGTTGTTCTACCGTGTTTCTAGCGTCTTTCTCGAACATTGCCTCTTTGGACCCCCGATGGTGGGGTAAGAGACAGGGGGTTCTGGTGCATTAGGCTGATCCTACCGACGAATGACGATGGGAGGCTTATAGGGTGACAGAGCAGCCCACGAATGCAAATATGCAATCCTCTCTGCGCTTCGAACTAACGCTGCAACCGATAGCCTATGAGAAGTGCAGCCCAAGTTGCTGGACAGGTCTGGAGTTCGAACTGATCAAGGGTGGGATAGGCTGGGACATATGCAGCTATGCGACATGGGTATCCGCGATTAGGCAAACACGCAGCCAGCATGCTTCAGGACTACGATGGCAGAAGTGGCAGACAACTTCCAAAGTGAACAAGGAACAAAGATCCTACTCATGCGACTTGCGAGCTCCCCATGTAGCGCGCCGCTCATGAGTAGGATCTTGCTTGGGATTGCTTTCCAATCTCTTACACCGCCAATAGCTGTCTGGACTGTCATGCACCCCCTGCAATGATTCACCCCATCTCCCGGAACGTGTGATACTCTGCTTCACCCTCGTCTCCACATTACCCCATATGGCTTTCGCTCCTCTGCTAGCCAACGCTGGTCGAGGGCATGGAAATGGGAATATAAGAGTCCCCTCCCATCTCCCATCTCCCCATTACCCTTTCCATTCATCCAAACACTTGCCCCCTTACTACTCCACCTCCTTCCCCCCGTGGTACTCGTTCAGAGTCAAGGGTCTTTCCCTTCTCTTATCCTGTCCGCTTGGCACCGATCAGTCTCATCCCGATCATCGCCACCATGGATACCATCTCAAAATACAACGTAGTGCACAAGCTTGAGAAGCGTGGTCTGCTCATTGCTATCAACTGTGTTGCCGGCTTGTCCATCTTCTTCTTCGGTTATGATCAGGGTATGATGGGTGGTGTCAACGGTGCACCCAATTACTACGAGAAGACCATGAAATTCGGCCATGTGGGGCCCGCTCCAGAGAAAGCGCCCGTCATTGATAACACTCTCCTTCAAGGAGGAATTGTAAGTATTTCCAAAGCCTGGAGATATGCCAGGACATCCTAACAAATGGTAGGTCTCTATCTACTACGTCGGTACCTTGGTCGGCTGTCTCGTTGGTGGTTGGTTCGGTGACAAATATGGCCGCATAAAGACCATCGGGCTTGGTGCGGGTTGGGCTGTCCTCGGTGCTACTCTTCAATGCTCTGCTCAGAACTCCACCTGGATGATCTTCGCTCGCCTCATCAACGGCTGGGGTACTGGTATCCTGAACGCTATTGTTCCTGTCTGGGCTACTGAGACTGCGGAACACAAGTCCCGTGGACAATTCGTCGCCATTGAATTTACCTTGAACATTTTCGGTGTCGTGGTCGCCTATTGGCTTGAATAGTAAGTTATGCGGGACACCCTTCGGTTGATCGGGTAGCTAAGCTGTGAAACAGCGGATGTTCATTCTACACCGGAGGCAACGGGTCTTTTGTCTGGCGATTCCCAATTGCTTTCCAGATTATTCCACTTCTCTTCCTTTTCGCCATTGTGTGGCTCTTCCCTGAGTCTCCCCGTTGGCTCACAAAGGTCGGTCGCGAGGAAGAGGCACGCTACATTCTAGGTCGCCTCCGTGGCGAATCCGGCGAAGACATGGGCAAGGCCGAAGCCGAGTTCCAGGACATCCGCAACATTGCCGAGCTCGAACGCAAGACCACCAAGACACAATCCTACTTCGCCATGTTCTTCGGTATCGGCTCCGGCAAACTTCACACCGGTCGCCGTGTCCAGCTTGTCATCTGGCTCCAGATCATGCAGGAATGGATTGGTATCGCCGGTGTCACCATCTACGCTCCCACCATCTTCCGCACAGCCGGTATCAGCAACAATCAAGTCCAGTGGATCTCCGGTCTCAACACCATCACCTACATGCTCGCCACCCTCATCTGCGTCTTCACCCTCGACAAAATCGGCCGTCGCTGGACCCTCTACTGGGGCTCCGTCGTCCAGGGCATCTCCATGTTCCTCGCCGGTGGTCTCTCCCGCGCGGGTCAAAACCAACCCCCGGGCTCCGCCGCCGCCAGAGGCTACAGCTCCGGCGCCGTCGCCATGATCTTCCTCTTCACCGCCACCTTCGGCGCCACCTGGCTCACCGTCCCCTGGCTCTACCCCGCCGAGATCTTCCCCCTCCAAGTCCGCGCCAAAGGCAACGCCTGGGGTGTGGTCGGCTGGTCCGTCGGAAACGGCTGGCTCACCCTCCTCTTGCCCGTCATGTTCAAGGCCCTCAACGAAAAAACTTACTACATCTTCGCCGCCGCCAACGTCATCACCATCCCCATGGTCTGGGCCCTCTACCCAGAGTCCAGCCAGCGCACCCTCGAGGAAATGGACCTGCTGTTCGCGGCCGACAGCCCCTGGAACTGGGAGGCCGAGAAGAACTTCCGCATCCTCAAGGAGCAGAACCCGGATCTTGTGCAGGCGGCTGGGCGCGGCCACTCGGTCGTGGATCCGGAGACTGGGCTCCCCAGACGCGGCAGCAGGCATATGTCCCTGGATGTCGACGCGATGCAGACGCACCACGATGATGGCGCGCTGGAGGAGAAGCAGACCTTCAAGCACGGTTAGCTGTAGCCCCCTAGCTAGGAGATCTGTCGGATCTGGCATGGGTATCACGGTCTCGCAATTCTAGATTTTTTCAGCAAGGTGTTTTTCTTTTCTTTTCCATCCATTGGATAGAAAACAGGCAGGGGCGGGCGGTGGGTTGGTTGGTCGGTCGATTGGATGGACCTGGAAATCCCGCGACTGCGATACCCAGAGGATCTATATACCTAAAACACCACATTGCTACAAATGACAAAGGGATATTCTGCAAACGCACGCTTTTATTTTCGTTTTCCTGTGCTCCATCACCTCCGAACTTTCCTCTTGGAAAAATGACAAACCCCCCCCGTAATCCTTCCCCCACACCCAATCAAGGTATGTACAGTAGCTCCCCCACCACTACCAGACCACACTTTGCCTCACTAAGATACCTACCTTAGTAAATCACCTAAGATATTAAAGTAACCACCGTCCATCCCAACGCGTTCTGAGCGTCGCACTACCTAAAGTACAGTAGTAGTAGTAGTACCCACGTGTTGAACAACACCACCGCCCTACCTATGTACCTTACCTTACCTTACCTACCTAACCAACGATCCGTTAATACCTACCTTAGCTTCCACCTCCTAAACACACACTTTCCCTCTAGGTACCTTACCTTAGCCCGCGCCCCTACTCCAAGTCCCCCCCCCACTAGCCCCCCCTCTCAAATCGCGACTTCATAATCTACCTTACCTAGGTACCTTATCTATACTGCTTCCTTATCCGCACTGGAGGGGTTTTCCAAACTAAAGCGTTTTTTTGTGGAATGAATGCTAGTTACTTACCTGCCTTGGAGGGGTGGATTGTGTATGCCGCTTTGCTTCGGCGATGTTTGAGTCCATGGGAAACTGGGGGAATCCGTTAGTGAGTAAGGGAGTCTTGATTGTGCATGATGGATGGATAGTTTAGCTGTGCGGGTGGGGGAAATATGTTTTCGTGTGATGGGGGAGTGGTGGGTGGTGGGGTGGGTGGTGGGGTGGGGGGTGGGGAAAGGGGGAGAGGGAGGGGAGGTTTGGGTGGGATGGGATGGGATGGGGTATGGTGCTGGGGAATGATGGATGTCTTGCTAATGCTTTGTCGAGGGATGAGTGAGGGTGTTGGGTTTGTGGGTGAGAGATGGATCAAATGACTTTCTGAGATTGAAGCAGTTCACATTTTCTAGTATGACTAATTAACTACCTACCTATAACTCGCTCCACTACTCTACCCATGTCGTAGACGCTTGTTGATCTCTTTTATGGGTCTTGGGGATTGCTGTTGATGACCTTGGTGAGTGCTGATCTTTTATGGACGAGGTGCGAGAATTGTTGGATAGATTGTTTCGATTCTTGCATTCTTGGTCATGACTGCTTTGAAGCAAACACGTCGAGTCCTTTGATCCTTACATGCGCAGTGAGCAGACGTCGTTTCAGCAGTATTCTTTTGAGCAGCGGCGTAGTGTAGATTGATCTTTTCGGTAGAGGCCGACTTCGGTATGCCGAGATCCATGGTTGCTATGATGAAGGAGGTTGGTCCAGCATGCAGGATCCCCTCAGCTTGAACAGAAATGGCGATGGGAAGACCCTAGACGTGGGCATGACTAGGAAATGTGATAGTCAATTGGGTATGTAGGAAAAGATTCCGAGACCAGAAAGATGAGAGGCAGAATTTGACTCTTGGCGAGAAGACAAAGGTTCAATTTATGACAGATACTTCATCATTATATTGTTCAATCCATGAATGAAAGCCTCGTCGGTGGATGGGGACCCCAAAAGATTGGGAGTCACATCATTTGTTGGGTGGGGTTCTCCATTGAATGGGGTTCCAACCCACAAATAAGGTTGTCATATCGATCTTTCTCCTAAGACAGCAAAACAAAGAGGGGGTTGACTGTTTTGGGGCGATTGGGAGTCAATGGACACAGATGCGATAGGTGCAGGCAGATCCTGTGGGAGGCTGGAAGGATATGGAAAGTCTGCACGCACGCCTTTCCAGCAACACGGGCACAGTGGTGATGCTCAGCGGTGTCGCCCTACAGGACATACGCCTCGTCTCTCTTGCGAGGCTGTCTGCCATAATATATACGAAGTCATCGAATTCGAGAATCTTCGAAGGACCCTGCCTCAAGGATAGGGGGGAAACTCTGCGGCGACCAAAAGGAATAGTCACGGATGTCGATGAGCTCCATTAACGTCTGCTGAATGCATGGAGACAGGACAAGTATATCGGACTATGCTTCGACGGACACAGGCCTGGTGATGCTCTGCAATTTCACCCTACGATATAACACTAGTATCTCTCTTTCAGTCCGCTCTGAAAAGGCAGGAAGCCACACGGTCCGAAAAGCCGGAAGGCTTTAGTTTTCCTGCTCATATGTGGGTCTTTCGTATCTGGTTTCGTTGACCGTATTTGGATTGTTGATCGCTTCAAAACCGACTGTGCCAATGCCTTCTACATCAGTGGTGTGGAAGGTAGGAGGTGGAGAAGGTAGGAGGTGAAGAAGGCAAAGGAAGTGATGGGACTTTAGCCACAATAACCACGAATACGCGTCAAAGACAAGCTCATTGTTAGTCGAGTGAAGGAATATCCAACTGGCTACGACCAACCGAATGCAAGTTTTCTCTGCTTTCACCCAACATATGCTATCGATTCCCACTATCAAACTTACAGAACCAAGATGGCCCCGTGCACGCGTGCTAGGATGAAGCTGGCAGGGCCATTCGCACGGTAAGTCATCGAGCTCAAAAAGAAGCTCGACTACTTCCATATACATTTACTGACATCTGTAATAGGCCCCACGAAACGATCGTCATAGTCAAAGTCGGTCCGAAAAAGGAAACGTTCACCATGCACAAGGAAACTCTCTGCAAAAATTCACCATACTTCAAAGCGGCCCTCGAGGGCAACTTCAAAGAGGCCCGAAAGCGCGTAATCGAGATGCCCGAAGATAATGTCGAAGTCTTTCAAGTCTTTCGAACTTGGCTTTATACGGGGGGGTTTCAGCTCGTGGAGGACAGCTGCAATCACACATGGAAAACACTCAGCTGGGAAATTCTGGTCGGTCTTTACATCTTTGGAGAGTGCCGTCTTATCCGCGAACTTCTAAACCCCGTCATGGACCTACTGATTAAGAAACCCGAAGCTCCCATAGAAGTACCGGTCCATCTCGCACCCTACATTTACGAAAACACTTGCGATATCTCAAGACTGCGGCAGTGGATCAGAAACGCAACGGCTTACGCAGCTGCAGTCACGAAATTGGATAAAAATCCTGCAAAGTTCTTCATTGGATTCCCGCTAGAGTTTTGTCGCGATTTGTCTGAAGCCCTCAAGTATGTCGGCAATCATGGCTGTGGAAATGGGCTCATCTCTATTTCCAACAAGTGCAAGTATCATGTTCTGGATCGAGATGGATATTGCCATCGAAGCAAGGTTGTTGGAGATTGTCATCGTTGGACGAGTAAGGAGCAGCTTTCTCTGAATCAACCAGACGGTGGTCCTGTTGGATGATTGTATGCTTGATTCAAGGCGACAAGCATGTGTGAGGGCTTCCTGAACAACCAGGGAATAGATTTGTGGCAACCCTTTTTCTCATACATCGATAGCTGAGGGCATAGGCTTCCGTTTTTCATGATTGATGGCGTCTGTGGTGGCCATGGTTGAACCTAGGGATTGTTCTTGTGATCCTCGAAGCCAATATTCAAGAACCAAACTCACATTTAATCTCGATAGAGTCTCTGCAAGAAGTTCTTCTCCATCATGTACCTTGGATGTTGTAACGATAACGAAGAAGTGTTTTCACAATGGATCAAGTTGTAACAGGCCCCCCACGATTGGTAGTTGAAACCACGCGACGCTAGTCTCGGCTATCTCGGGCCGCTGGCGCTATCGACAAGAACCCTGCAACCTTCACTTCAATTTCACGAAGCAAACGCGCTGGAACTCACCAAGCCTGTTGCTCCTTATCCATGGAAGCTTCAACTCCTTGAGGATCTTATACTCTGGATCACCGTATCATGCTCCGAACGCGCGCCAACAATGGAACGCATACGTGTTAGAGTCGAGGTTCTACCTTGGTCTAATCCTACCGAGTTACTGAGAGATGAAGTGAAATCGCATAAGGATGCGACTAGACCGTATCTTGAACCCTGCGCACAAGAGGTTACTATCAACGAGCTCGCCGAAAGGATAAAGAATCGGTTCATGAACATTCATAGACGGTGAGCGCGTTCCTGTTCTCTTTTGCAAGGGGATTTCGAGAGCATTGAGCTGATACTTCGCTCAATGTCAGCACACTTCACATCAAATGTCTTACAGACTATTGGGGCGATGTGCTCGACGCATCCGACGAAAAGGAATATACCTTAACCGTGGGCCATGTCTTCAAGGAAAGAGGCAATATTTCCGACCGGACTGTCAAGGTCGTCCAATCACCACCAGACCCTAATGAGCTGCGCAACCCGCAGCGTTATGACTCAATCCTGCCAGACTCATCCGCCAGACCTCGAAAGCGCTCTCTTGGTCAATCTCTGCCTGGGCCACGCAGTAGCCTGCGCGATGCGGGCTATGATGGCGTTTGGGGTTCTGAGCCATTTGATAGCAGTGAGAGATCAAGCAAGAGGCAGAAGATGCAGACAAGGCCGTTTGATGAATTCGAGTCTGACCGACCGATTCGCTCTTGTGAGAATTTCGAGGAGGGTTTGTACATCTCATCGCAATCTTCCGCGCGACGCGGTTCCCCCGTGCATCAAGTGGACGACTCTCAGAGATCGCCGAGAAACAAGCGTATGTGACAGCTATCGTGTCCATTGCGTGACACTCTCTGCATTACTGACAGTTTCCTCTAGAACCCAATCCGTATGGTACCCCCACCTCGTTGACCGTCCACAGTCCTCGCAAGCTGGCGACAACCAAGTACCAGCCGTTCTCTATCCCAGACTCACCGCCCAGTAGGCCCACATCATTCTATAACGAGAGTGCCTACAAAGCCGATGACTTCGACCTCCGCAACACGAAATCAGAGTCGCCAGAATTAACTTCAGCCCTTGATTTTCCTCTTGACGATATAGCTGCGATCACGGAAAGAGAATCTGGTTCGAAAATATCTGCAAACAATGGGGAAATAGCGACTCCGGCATTGTTGCTTCAACTGAAAGACCAACGAGCCTTGGAGGCTGAACCAGTAGAGTCTAGGCCTCATTCATCCGCTACCGTATTGGCTGTATCTGATAAAGTGAGTATGGTTGCTCACCCTTATTGACTGTCATTGAAATTTCGTTCGATCGCTTCCTACTTGTTGGTTATTCCTACATCACGACACTACGGAGTCTTTTATCTCTATCCGCTTGTGTAGCTTACTGATCAACCATGGGAACATGTCTACCCTTTTTCTTTTCGCTCATCCGTGCAGCTTTCGAAAAATTTAGTACTGATATGCTACTACTTTACAGCTTGCCAATGAAAGGCCTGGTCTGTTTGCCAAACCAAAACTTCCACTTTCACGAACACCTCGAGCTAAGACACATTGCGTTGCCGATGGCGTGAGAGCGCAGTCCTTGGATACCTTCGACCCTATCGATACAGATGTGGAAAGCTCACAAGAAATACACCACATACGTAGTGCTCAAAGACCTTGTTCTGACCCTTTTTTGTCGGGAGCATCTCCCTCCTTATTACCTTTCGTTGGCAAAGAACAGGATCTTGGCGACACATCTTTTGTTGTAACCCGGTTATCCAAGCCAAAGTCAAATGCCGCTGTATTACCTACCTCGGATGGGAACAACCCCAACGACCCAGGGTCTGGTGCGGAAACACAGCTACAGGCTGAAGTGCCAAGGATCATTAAGCCATTCTTTGAACAACAAGTCTTACCCAAAGCAGTTCGCAAAGCGCCTGTCTGGGGAGTAGGACAAGTAGTAGATGAACTGCTGCCGTGGGAAACCCAAGTGAAAGATAGGCCAGCAGGCGGAGCGGTGCAATATGTGGCTAAGCAGCAAGAGGCTAAGACCGTCGAGAGAGATCCCTCCACTGAGGTAATTCGAAGGGAAAGTACCCGGGTTGAAACAGAGACCGAGAGAAAAGCCGAAGAAGAGAGGGTTAACGAACAGAAAGCAGCACAAGAGCTAACCGCCAAAAAAGTAGACTTGGTAATGGAACGAGCCAGAGATGCGAAGTTAGCATCAGAACAGACTGCTGAGAATAAAATGGTGGAGGATAAAAAAGCCAAGGCGAAGCTCGCTCGGGAGAAAAGGGCGGATGAGGATGAAGAGAATCGCAAAAGGTTAGCAGACCAAAAGGAAAGAGCAGAGAAGGATCTAGCAGAGAAGCTAGTGCAAGAGCGAAAGACAAAGGAGGCAAAGGAGGAAAAGGTTCGAAGAGGCGAAGTAGCAGCAAAGGAAAAGCAGGTACAAGCTGTGATGAATAAAGCCTGGCGAAGGGAATTGGCTGCTCAGAAAAGAGCTAGCAACGCAAAACTTACCAATGATACAGGACCCAACCAACTAAAGCAAGCAGACAGCGCAAAAGCTTGTGAAAACAAGAAAGCTCAAGTAGATCTTGAATCACCCGTGAAAGTTAACGAAAAGGGCGCCGATCTATCACCCGAAGTGTCAATAGGAGCTAAACGGAAAGCCACACCGCAATCATTAGAAGTGAAGCCAGACAAGACACCAAAACTTGGTGAATCTTCGGATGCTAGGCGACGGAAATCTTCTACTCCTTCAAGTATACGTAGCGATCCGGACCGAGTGCGAACATCTATGACACCAGCTGTACCTAGTTCCACCCATAAATTGTTTGGCTCGAGTAATTCCTCGGTAACTGTCAGGTTAAGCGCTCAGCCATCATCATTGCGAAGCGCTCTACGACAGAATTCAGTAGTCTCTAAGAGGTCTGTTTCTTTCATAGACGAGCCGTCAGATCTTGCAAAGCTTGACAGTTCTCCAAGCACGGCAGCGGCATTGAAGTTGAACGGAGCTAGGAACACACAATGTCTGACTGAGGCGACTAAAGAGAGTGCCAAGTCACGGGCGTCTTCTGCCTCTGAGTCATCCGGGTCAGTCTCTAAGGATACATCAAAACAGTTGAAAGACATACGGAAGAAGTCCACCCCCAAGGAAAAGGTGCAAACTAAGCTGAACATTAAGCGCGATAAGAAGATGAAGGGACGTGTGGTTGACCCTCCTCTCAAACTCCCAGGTCCAGCAATACCAGAAAGTAACATCATCTCCTCCGACTCCGAGATATCCATCTTGAGTGTTTCCGAAAATGAAGGAGATAGGCCACGCAATGCTAAAGCTGGTCCGAGTTTCAAGAAGAAGCCGACAAAAGCCGAAGTTGAGCCTGCCGCCAGAGCGAAGGCTTTCCCAATGTCTGCTACACCAGCTGATAAGACCTGGAAGTCAAATATACAAGACCTAGAAATTCCATCCCGTGAATTTGTCCCTAAAGTCATGGTGGAGGTGCCAATCAGAAAGTCGCGTTCGCGTTCGCCAGCTCAATATATGTCTGGACTGAACTTTGAGAGTTCCGGATCTGAATCAGAATCCGGATCCGTGTTCGACTCTGGTTCTGAGTCAGATTCCGGATCTGGTACGGAGTCCGGCTCTGGATCCGATTCCGACGATAAGCTTGCCACGTTGCCTCCGGTGAAGTCAAAGAAAGATGAAGTGAAAACCCTAAATACAAAAAGGGCTGGCAGTGAGGATATCGAGATGGAAGATGCAGCCTCGGTACAGAATCCCAGCTCTGAAGTAGCCTCACATTCTTCACGGACGTCCTCTGTTGGAAGTCAGGAGTTTAAAAGGTTTAGAAATGATGATTCCCGACGCCTTGCGCACGACGCTAGTCAACAACTACAACGCGAATGTCGTCAGTCTTTGATCACTCCGAACCCAGACAAGCTGTCAAAAACTCCTGACCTCACTGACGTCCAAGGGAAATCTTCCAGTTCTGCCATGAACTCGAGGGACTTGGATCATTCCGTCCGCCAGAGGGGAAAAGCGTCCAACAAGCCAAAGCGAGAGTCATCTAAGGAAGCTTCCAGTGCTGCGCCGAAAACCGTACATGGCTCCAATGGCCTTACTGGAAACGTTCTTCGTCCATCAAACCAGCGCTACCCAAGTTTAGCAGTGGTTATGGAGACGCCCAAGATTGAGGCAAAGCCTCGGGGCTTTGGCATGAAACCTGCTGAGCCTCAAGCAACGACGACTTCGGTTGCAGACGATAACCTGAGCTCTTCCAGTGAAAGCGAAAGTGAGAGCTCGAGCGACGAAGATGGTGACGTTACTGTGAATAGTACAACCCACAACAGTGCCGCATCGGAAAACAAGCGCGTGAGACGCCTAAATGGGGTTCTTAAACGTATGTTCTCATGGGTCGCTCCCAGTTAAACTTCACGTACTTATCTCTCCTCAGTCGCCCGCCTATCTCGTGCTCGAGGTTCCCAACAACAATGAAGTGATCCACTGGTGAATTTGTATTCCATGGATGTATTTTCCCTGTTCATTTTCCAACGTATCTTTGTTCTAATACCCAACGTTTCGTATTTATGGTACGCTGCTTGTGTTATGAACCAAGTAAGGGGATAATCAAACCATATCCCGTCATTATCGCACACTATACGCATGGGTCGCCTATTATAGCATCTTCACACAATTTCCAGCAATTCGTTTTCTTCACGGCTCCATGTCTCACTAGCGTTCCACTAGCGTCCCGGCACACTGGCGACAGCGTGCCACATTCAGTGAAGATTCTTATCAGATTCGTCAGCGAAGTAGGAGGATGTTTTGGAAGGAACTTGCAGCTGAAAGCAAGGGACGGTCAACATACGACTAGTAGGCCTAGTCAGTGCAATAGGCTTCAATGTAGTGAGTATGGATAGATACAGTATCTACATGGGTTGACTGAATTGAATACAGGCCAGTCCTTCTACTCTACAAGATGAGAGTTTAGATTTCACGGCTCTATGTCTTATTGGCGTTCCCCTAGCGTTCCATTATTACACTGATGAGCGTCTGCCACATTCCATGAAGATTCCTGTCTCGATAGCGAAGTAGAGAAGTTTCTGAACTTTCTTGAAAGGATCTTGAGACTGACTTCCCAATTCATGGCGATTAACTACTCAATGCCATAGGCCTACTCAGTGCAATGAGCTGCAGTGGGAAGGGCTTGCATGTCCATACAACCCAAATGGTTTGTAAGGAAGGCTACCTTATTTTTTAACTGCTATACCGAGCAGTATGAGGTCGGATAACAGTACAACATAATATCCGGTTGTTTGAGTTCCAGATATACCTCGATCGGACCAATCACAGACTCACCGCTAGCTTTATACAACAACTACTGCTGATGATAAACCCCGTTTCTTATGGCCTCTATTGCTCTTCACGTTCCAGAAATGCCTTTGTTCGACCAATCAAAGATCCACTGCAAGCTTTGACAACAATCGCTGCTTCACATGTACCCTTTTGTTATGACCTCCATCTCTCTCCATTGGCTTCAATCGCTCCTACTCATTCCAATATCTTCAAGTCCAATTTGCTTCCCTTCTGGATAAATGGAGGCAACCCAAGTTGCCCCTGACGCCCATATGTTTGCCCTCACTCTTTCACCCATTCCCGTCTCGTCGTCGTTGACAATATGGCATTCCTCTCGTTACTACTCATTGCTTTTGCAGGTTTAGTCAACGCCCAGTTTTTCACCAGTGTACTTAGCGGGAGCTCATCGGCATCCTCTCCTTCCAGCTCTGTTGCTTTGCCAATAGCGCCATCGACGGGTAGGTAGCCCCTGAGATGCTGCTAGATTTTTTGAGTTTGACCTAATGAGCTTGTAGAAGACTGAGGTAACGTTACCGTCTATATCGCCGTTTATCCGACGTCATCGTCTGCTTCTGTACTGGCTTCGGGTTTCTCGACATTCTCTAGTCTCAGTGACGCCACCTCTGGCACATCATCCAGCCTCAGTGGAACGAGCAGCAGCATAACCAGTACAGCGAGTGACAGTGGGATAAGCAGCAGCACTTTCGGTTCATCATCTAGCATCAGTGTGACTGCTGGAAGCTTCCCCGGTACGCCTCAATCATCTACGTCAAATACTGGTAGTTCGACACCTGGAACTACCAGCTTCATCTCATCGACGATATCTTCTTCAGCTCCTACAGCCTCGTCCACGTCTTCATCTCCGAGCCTAGCTCCATCTTCTACCCCAGCGACCGTTCAAGTCGCGGGCAACTACCGGTATGTCGACTGCTATACCTTCCAATATAGCGCGGGAGCAATTACCGCTGGAACCGTGGAAGAGTGTGCTGCTGATTGTGACACTCACGGTATCATGGGGGTGAAAGCTGGTAATCTTTGTAAGTAGAAACCACGAAAATCCCCCGTCCTGCAAACCCTATTGCTAATCTCTTACCGACTATAGGCTTTTGCATGGATGGGCTACCCTCTGATAGCGTTCCTGTCACTTCCAGTGACCCGGACCAGTGTACCACGCCATGCGCCGGGAATGCTAGCGAAGCGTGCGGTGGGAGTGATAGACTTGGCGTGTATAACTTTGTTTCGCCTGTTAGCTCGACCAGTCCTTCGGTCGTTTCGACAGGTTCGAGTAGTGCGGGTTCGTCTTTTTCGCTTTCGCCATCTTCATCGCTATCGTCGAGCTCTGCGTCAATCTCCGCCACTGGGAGCGCAAGCACGCTGCAGACTTCGTATAATGAAGTCTCCGCGTCGGCCATTCCTTCGAGTTCTCCAGCAGGATCTACAAACTCGGTTTCTTACCTGTCAGGATTATCGACCGCGTCCTCTAGCAGCTCTTAGAGCGGTTCTCAAACGTCCATCCAAAGTGCCAGCGGTTCAATACAAAGTACATCAAGTACACCATCTGCTTCTGTGGGGGCTACGTCCTCCCTGTCAGCTTCGGTGTTTATTAGTTCTATATCTTCTCAGTTAGGGCCATCGACCGGATTCTTAAACAGCTCCCAGAGCGGATCGCAAACGTCCATCCAAGGTTCCAGCAACTCATACCAAACATCGTCAATTACGACCCCGTCTTCCACGTCTGCTCCTGGGTCTACGAGTTTCATGTTGTCTCAATTAGGATCATCAACAGGGTCTACGAGCGTTTCCCAAAGCTCCTCAATCCCAGCCGGCAGCAGTGGGATTACGCAAATGTCATCTCCTACCTCGTTGGCTATATCGGCTTCAGGATCAGCCAGTACAAGCTCCACTATCCTTTCAACATCGGTCGCTGTGTACCCGACTACAAGCGCCACGGGGCTGTCGGTAACTGTTTCCGCGTCTGCGAGCCCTAGCTCCACTGCCATTTCAGCCTCAGTATCTTCTTCCGTTACTCCAAGTGCTACTACTTTGTCACCTTCAGTATCTGTATCTGTTACCGGGAGCTCCTCCGCTTCGTCGCCAACCATGTCGCAATCGGTAAGCAGAAGTACCTCAGACACGTCTTCTTCCGGCACAAGTAGCACCTCAGGTGGATCTCCCCCAGGCTCCACTTTCCTCACCATATCTTTATCCCCGTCTGTATCTTCTACGGTATCCTTAAAAATGTCTCCGATATCTACCGTTACGGATGCTCTCCCCTCAACATCGACTACTAGCAACTCCCAGACACTGCCATCTACGGTATCCAGTTCATTGCTTTCTTTATCAATCTCTACCCCAGCCGGAGGCTTTTCGACTATCCTGTCTACTCAGAGCTCAGGCCTTCCAATGACCTCGTTGACATCAGGTGTCTTGTCGTCTTCTTCCGATACTTCAATGTCCGGGACCCCAAGCGTCTCGCCGCCTTCCTCACCATCAATCTCCATCAGTGGGACGTCAATATCCGTAACATCGGCCATCTCAGCTTCCGGCATGACCAGTACCCTCTCTGGCGGTCTAAGCGTGTCTATCAGCGGAACGTCAGTGATTTCGACACCTAGTAGTTCAACTTCAGGTATCACTGGAAACACAAGTGTCTTAGCCAGTGGCACCTCCATTATACCAACGTCGAGCGTGTCAGCACCAAGTACTGCGACTATCTCTGGGAGTTCAACGATCTCGGTCAGTGGAACACTAGTGGTCTCCACACCCGCGACGTCCACTTTTGGTCTAGGGTCTTTGACTGGGAGCGTCAACAGTGCCATTGATGGTACCACAGGGATCTCAACTTCTGGCATCGTAACATCTGTCATTGGATCGGGCAGCTCAAGCGTTCTAGACAGTGGCACGCCAATAATTTCATCATCTGGTGTCGTATCTTCCATCATTGCATCAGTGTCCTCTACTTCTGAAATGGGATCCCTTTTGAGTCTTAGCATATCTACTAGTGGAACTCCCTCGACCTCGAGCCCATGTTTCATTATGTGGAACGTCAGTAATTTCCACACCAAGCATGTCCTCTCTCGGCCTTGGATCCCCATCATCAACGTTGAGCAGTGCAACTGGCGACTCGTCGGTGGCAATGGTGTCATCTACGTCATCTACATTACCGTCTTCGATATCCCCATCCGTCTTCGCAAGCACCAGCGTATCACTTAGCGGAAGCTCGATTATCCTAACATCGAGTATCACACCTTCTCTAAGTACTGGTCCTGCCTTGGGCAGTCCAAGCATCTCAACGTCATTCTTATCAAGTACTACGATCTCAGTTCTTTCAGGGTCTAGTGCATCGTCCATGAGCCAAGTCAGCGGCGGACCAATATCATCTCAATCCTCTACCACTTCATGTACTGGTCTTCTTTGCGTCAGTGCATCGATCCCAGTAGGTGGATCTTCGACTATGACGACTTCGGCCGCCCCTGGTTCTGTTACATCGGGTGCTGTTCCCTCGACATCTGGTGCTACTTCTTCTATCCTTAGTGCTGCGTCTCCAAGTCTATCCAGCACAGGCATGGCTGCGAGCGCCACGGGATCTCCAACCCCTACTACTTCATGTACGGGCCCGCTCTGCGTCAGTGCGTCGATATAGTTGGCTGGATCGTCGATTGCACAACTATCTACGAATTCAGGGTCAGCCACGTCAAGTCTTGGTAGTGCAAGCGGGTCCGGTGCAGGCAGTGTCGGAAGTGCTGTTGGGTCTTCCGCCTCGACTGCTTCATGTTCAGGTCTCTCTGCTCTAGTACCACCACTACGTTAAGCGTCAGTCCGTCGATCAGTACCTCGGTCAGCGTTTCTGGTAGTGTCTCAAGCCAATCGCCGAGTATCTCAGGCAGCATATCAGCAGGCGTTTCTCCCAGTATGTCATCGAGCGTCTCTCCCAGCCCATTGGCCAGTGTGCCGCCTAGTGTCTCCGGCAGTATCCCAGGGACTGCTTCGATCAGCGTTTCGGCCAGCGCCTCTGGTAGTGATTCAAGCCAGTCGCCGAGTATCTTAGGCAGCATATCAGCAGGCGTTTCTCCCAGTATGTCAGCGAGCGTCTCTCCCAGCCCATCGGCCAGTGTGTCGCCTAATATCTCCAGCAGCATCTCAGATACTGCTTCGATCAGCGTTTCGGCCAGCGCCTCTGATAGTGGTTCAAGCCTGTCGCCAAGTATCTCAGCTAGCATATCAGGGAGCGCCTCTCCTACTGTGTCTGCCAGTATTCCAGCTAGTATCTCAAGTATCTCCCCCAGTATCTCTAGTAGCGTTTCAGCCAGCATATCGGCTAGTATCTCAAGTATCTCCCCCAGTGTCTCTAGTAGCATTTCAGGTGGCATATCGGCCAGCGTCTCTCCCAGCATCTCAGCCAGCATTCCTGCTACTGTCTTAAGCGTTACCCCCACTGTCTCTGGCAGTATCTCCGGAAGCACCTCGGTCATACAATCCACTATCTCGATGCTGTCGTATACCTCCACGCAAGTCATTCCAACATCTGTCTCTACAACATGGGTAACAACCACCACAACGGTTTCACCCAGCACATCTGGTCAACCTGTAACTGGAGGCCAATCAATGATGATGCCTTCAGGCTCTGTGGGATCTTCAGGCCCTTCAGCCGCGGCTACCACCTCGCTAGCGACGACTTCACCAAGTGGTTCTGTTTGTCTACTTGGCCTCGCTTGCGCCAGCGCATCTGTAGGCTCCAGCAGCGGAACAACCCTCTCTGCGCTCAGCGCCAGCGCGTCCGTGGGCTCGAGTGGAGGTACTACAATCCCCGGAACAACTATCAGCGGTTCGCCTGCTACTGCCAGCCCGACGAGTCTTTCAGTCAGCGTCAGCGCATCTGCAGGAACCAGCATTGGGACAACTCTCAGCGCCAGCCCCAGTCTAACGATTGCTTCGAGTGGCGGAACAACCATCCTTGGGACTACCGTCACTTTAGCTTCTACCACTCCAAAAAGTTCCTCCACAAGCCCAAGCATGTCAGTCAGCTCGAGCGGCGGAACCGCAGTTCTAGGGACATCAACAACCACCGGCGCCTCCACAAGCCTTACGAGCCCTTACATCTCTCCATCAGTTTCCGTAGGCTCAAGTAGCGGAACAACTATAAAAGGCACCACCGTCATCGTCTCCCTCACCCCCATCCCCTCCTCAAGCCCCCTCCTCACCGCCACCCTCTCCGCTTCCGCCTCCGCCTCCCTCACCGCCTCCCTCTCCGCCTCCGCCTCCCTATCCCTCGGCGCCGCCTCCCTCGGCACAAACGGCCTCAGCGCCTCCCTCGCACCCTCCGCATCGCCAGGTCTGGGCGTCGGAGCAAGTGCTAGCGTGAGCGCCAGCGCCAGCGCCAGCGCGAGTATTGTGGCGACTGTGAGTGGTAGTCTGGGTCTGGCCACTGTTACCTCGTCGACGACGGCGGCGGTTGCGGGGAACGGTGTGAAGAGTTCGACCACGACGGCGGCGGCGGCGGTGGTGGTGGTGGTGGTGGTGCCGGCGACGAGTACGCCTAGCACGTTGGTCACGAAGACGGCGCAGTCCAGTTCGACGACGGGGCTCGTGGGCGGGCTGGTAGGGTCGAGATTCGCGGCGGTGGCGAGTGTGCGCGTTAGGGGGAGGGGGAGCGAGAGGGGGTGGTAGTTTTGGTTCCGTTTCTTGTGGCGAGGTATGCGTAGTGTGCTATTCGTGTGTGCCGCAAAGGGCGGGGTGTCTTCTTCTTTTTTTTTCTTGGGCGGGGGCTATGCCGACCTGGGAAAGGGGGGTTTTAAATGATAGATAAACTCAATCATGCTCGTTCATCGTAAATTATTCCCCCCCTGACCTCGATATGTATGGGAAAGAAGATGATTTTTTTTTTTTAAATACCTCTACAGTAGATCTGGGTGACTTTTGGATTTTGGGCAAGGATGCCAGTTTGAAAAAAAGGAGTGTAGAAAAACCGATCTACTGTAGAGGGGACTCTGTTCTTCTCCTCCTTCTTCTCCTCCTTCTTCTTCTTCTCCTTCTCCTCCTCCTCCTCTACCACTACTCTCTCTGTCCTTGCCAAACCTTGCCAAAAAAAAAACCCCCCCCTGCTCTTCTCTCTTCTCTCCTCCTCCCATCACTCACCCGATCCACCTTTTTTTCCAAAACACATACACACACACATACAAGATCACGCTCACATCGTCTTTTCAATTTATAACCGTCACCCTCTCTCTCTTTTTTCATTTACCCCCTTATTACCTCTCTCTCCATTTTCTGAAATCCCGTGCTTGTAGAGTTGGCTCGTTTTCGGTAGGTTTTGGCGGGGTAATGTGGGGATGGAGATGTGGGGGTTTTTTGGGGTGGGGGGGGAGGTGGGTGTGTGAGGGGTGTGAGATGTGTGAGGGTGTGAGGGGTGAGGTAGGGGTGTGAGGGGTGTGTGATGTGAGATGCAGGGGAGATGGGTGTTGGTTGAGTAGGGAAGGTTGTTACTGGGTAGGAAGGTATTACCCGAATCATTATATACACCGCAATCGCCAAATCCTCATTGCCGCCTTCCCCCCCTTTTCCTTCCCCTCCCCTCTTTCCCATTTCCTTCCTTCCCCGTCCATAATCTTCGCAAGTCTGATTCTTCAACGATGTCCAAAAAGATCCCTACTGCGCATGGATGATATGGAATGGGTGGGGGTTGGATGACAGTTTGGCGCTGTGCAGCGGATAGGGGGTGTTTGGGGCGGTTTGTACAGTGGGATGGTAGATTGATTGAGTGTGTACACAGGGGTGGGAATGAATGGCGGTTGGGGGAAGTTGCAGGGGCAGTGAGGTGGTTTGATACGGCAACGACGTCAATATTTATGGGAGAAGTGAATGAGCAAGCACTCTGGTACTGAAAAGTCTTAAATGCCGCCTCCACTAGCCTATATCGTCGTTCATTATTCCAGAACCGCGTGGTCAAGTGATCCTCAAGTTTCGGCACCACTAGCTTGGTTGCTGTATCTGGATATACTGTAGCTAGGGTAGTGGAGTTTTAGGGAGTAGTTAGGCCTTAGTTAAGGCCAGGTGTCTATGTGTCGTGAATGGCGAATCGAAGAAACACAAAGAAAAGGGATGAAGGTGGCAAGGCGAGTCGGAAGTTTATAAGGCTGACGAGATCTGGCCCTGAAGTAATGGGATTACCACTTGCTGCAGTAAAACCTCCTTATATACGACATTCACATTTCTTTCTTGTCCATGCCTTGTCGTTGTTATGGCACTCGTCAGAGGAATTTCAATTATTAAGCTTATTCGATCATTTTCGGCCATCCTCTCCTCCTCCCGTGTTCTCCTTGGACGGCCTATCATACAATGATCAACTGTCGTGACGCCTAAAAACATCGTTACCACTGCGGGCAAGTCATGGAGAGAATATAGGGCCGAAGCCTGAGGCTGTCTGCTGTGCTCATGGCGTTTCAAGTAGTGAAGCGAGGGTGGAGTGCTGTGGTTGTGATTAAGGGGCGGTGAGTTGGTGGGTTCGAATCCGGCGTTTTGGGGATGGAGAGGCCTGAGAGATGAAATGGGGATGCTGAAGTGGTGGTGGTGGTTGATGTGATACTGTTGGCTGGTTTCTGGAGGGTCGATGAAAAAGGAGCATCAGCTAGAAAACATGCAACTGTCCTAATGCTCATCCTGAAAATGCGATTCCAGGACTACCCATACTAGGACTACCGTAGAAGCTGAATGATGAAAAGAGAGCCTGCAGCCGAAAACAGCCGGACAACAAGGACCGATACTACCAGACCTTATCTGGCGAGCGAAGATGGCGCCATACAGAAAGAGCCAAGCGTCTTATTCACAGCGAAATAGATTCCAGTCCTCGGCTGTGCAGGCCACGTGCCTGAGATAAGTCGGACTGGGTTGTTTCATGGCGCCATTGGCATAGATAAGCTGGATCGGGTTGGTCAATGCCGCCATTGATCGGCGGGAGCCTTCACTGGTTGCTGGTTGGGACGGCGGTTGGGCTAGTGCCATTGGGTGACGCCATAAAGGTGCCTAGGTAGGTGAATGGAAGAATTGCACTTGAGGCTGAAGGATATTTGGTCCATGTCGTATGACCGCACAGTGAAATCATGTCGTAACACGTGAGTCTCCAGCTAGCATTCGTGGAGCTGGGTCACTGCAGTCGTTGTCATTCCCTCTGGCTTGTGGCGACTCTTCTTCTGCACATTAACAAGTCCTAACCTGCTCATAAGTACCTCCGATATTTGTATATCTCCCACCATACCTCTGCTCATTCTGACCATGGAGGCCGCCATGGATACAACGAGACAAAACCCAACAGCAGATGCCACCGAATCTGGTAGTCAGACAGACATCCATAGAACGGAAGATGGCTACACAATCGAGCATGTCAACGGAATCACTGTAAAGAAATACGAACCAAACTACCAGCCGGCGGATGTCCCCATGGGGATGAGTCTGGAGTTGGCGCTGTGGAAGTACGATATCTTCAAAAACCGCTGGAAGGAATCGGAGTGTCGTGTAAAGCTCGTTGAGTTTTTCAAGAACACGATATGGAAGCTCCAAAGCCAACAGATTACCTCGTGTCTCGCTGTTGGCCTTGGGACATTTACTAGTAGTAATCCATACGGGTCGCCCGATCCGCGGTCTTCTCTTCATCAACTCGTGGTTTTCGAGACAGTGGTGAAGCTTCTCAGTAAGTCTTTGCAGGCTTTTTTCTCTCCGTAATAGCTGATCGATTCCAGGGCGCAAATTCCCGGGACTGAAAGCCGCGATCCAGGATCCAGTAATGAACTCCCTCGACGAAGGACTTGTGCGCCGCAAAGGGTTCACGGTACTTCGTCACCCTGAAGCTAAAAACATGATAACATCGACCACTTTCCTCTACACACCAGGAGTCCCGTGGACTGTAATCCAGGAGCTTTTGGAGATGGCTTCCCCAGCTCTGTATCTCGGCGATAGACTGGATGATTACCTTGACCAGGTGACATATGAAATGTAAGGCTATCAGCACGAGTGTAGACCTGTTTGGATAAACGGTGCTAATCTTTGGTCCAGCGACTGCTGTGGGAAGACCGGCCATACAGGAAAGATAAGCAAGACTTGGAACGAGGCACTCACCGGTGCGGGAATCAAGATCTGCGAAGAATCCGCAAAACGTCTAGTGAAAGAGGCCAAGGAAGATGAGAAAAGGTTCAATACTGTCTTCGAGCCATACACGTACGGAAAGTTCTCAAGCGATATGGCGGTGCCCTACAAAGGAGAAGAAACCATGACGCTGACGCTGTATTGGGCGAACATCTAAATACAAGGGTAGATGTGTTCTTGCGAAAGGTCTAGCTTGCTTGCTTATCAAAGCACTGTAACACTGTTGTATGAAACGGGCTCGAGCGTTGACTGATATAGATTTGGAATTCTGAGCTGTGGATGTATCTAAAAGTTCGAATAGCCGTGCTGCAACCTTTGAAGATGTTGTTTCCCAGTCGACAATTGAGAAAGGCGCTAACTTGTGAAGCTTACTTACTTTTGACCAGATGGGATTTTCCTCTATACGTCCTTCCTTCCAATTCTCCTTGTTGCACATGCGCTAGAGCTGAAACCGTCTCAAGAATCATACTTTCTTCGTGCATTCAGACTATCGATGATGAGTGTTGGATAATGGGGTTGAAGCCGACACGTTCGATGAACTGAAATATCATCTACATTCAGGTTCTAAGAACGGGCGAAGCACCCCTGGCTAATTCATCATTGTGTGTTAGTAGCCTTCTGATTGTCTTTCTCCCTAACTAGCTACAATTGTCATTGTCAACTATGTCGGATACTTCGTGTGGACTTCAAAAGCCACTTAAGTTTCGAAGGTGGAGGACACAAACTATAAAGCCATCCAATAGGAGCCTTTGTCAGGTGATAGGATCCGCACCAGCCGTGATCCTGATGGCTGGACGATCAAGTGCGAGTGGGGGAATAAAGAAACGGGAACACATATCAGTGCTACATATTTCAGCTCTGGAATTCCTGTGTGAGGACGACGTCTTACGAACCTACAAGCGCAAAGCCAGTCACTGGAAGATATCTAGGGAATACGATGTGCTCACAGAGTTCTTCGTACAATCAATTTCTGAAAGTTAGAATATCTAGAAGTCAGTTCTCGTATCTCAATGGGACCGAGAGCTTTACCGAAGGGGGACATGTTGAACCTATTGAACATGAAGTTGGCTTGGAACAGCTCCCTGGTCCTGAAACGATGCTGGAAATTATGAGTATGAGAAGCCTTTCGCTGGTGGTGTTTTGCACTTAAAGGCTAACGGTAGCTGGAATGCCGATTCGATGCAGTGGATGCCTCTTCTCCAGGATCTGATGATGACCGATCTCTGTGAAGACTTTTTGGATTCGAGAGGGTATGAAGTGCTTCACCAGCCGGGACCTTTCAACATGATGACACCAAATACCTTCATATTAACGCTAGGGAACCGTTGGCAGGTATTCCGGGGTCTTCTGGAGGTTGCCTCTCCAGTTTTATATCTTGGCAATGATCCGGATGGATACCTTCAGTCCAATGGCTAGGATCCAACTATGTGATTACACCGCTGTCAACCGGGCGAAGATAATTACGCTTTCCTACAATTGTTTAGCCCAAAGTTGATAGGTCCTGGATAGGTGGGATTAGTTGAGTGGTTCCGTCCACATCTGGGTGCTACCTGGTGGGTTTAGTAGATAGTGTGTATACTATCTCCACCACTGATCAGCCTTTTGTGACAGAACGGCAAGACCTTTGGTGTCTATTTTCTGGATTGATGGTATTATACCAGCCAAACAACAGAGAGTCATGCTCGCAAGTCCGAGAACGTTTACTCAAATCTGGAAGGGGAAGCCACAAAGGGCAGCGGAGCGTTTTCTCAAGCAACACTAAGAGAACCATACTACTTGCCAGCCTACACTAACGAACGATATTGCGGAAAGCTCACAATACACGATGTCCGTCCATTTGAAGTTCTAGTGGAAAGAGGAATTCAGTGGAAGTAAAAGAGGAGGTATTCCACTAGAGCGAATTGTTAGTACCTGACCGCTTGCAAGAATACACGATGTGAGGGATTTTTAGCATGTGACTGTTCGTCAGTATCCATGGCACCTGTATCTGTGAAATTTAAGATACCTAGTATATACCTTGGTCATTCGTGTTATCGGGTCATACCCAAAACTCAATACATGAACAGTCATACTCACCGAGATTCTTCTACACGCCCGAGTCTCTCTGAGCCTTCTAGACATACATGATTCTATAGACAACGACACGAGATTTAGCCTCTAGTCTTTGAGGTAGTGATCCTGATCGAAGCGTGTGAGAGCCAAAGAGACTTGTATCTTAGGCCTAGAAAGAGCTGGTACCTTGCTGTAAACCATGACCTCAAGTTACGAATGTGAACCATGTGCTAAAGCAATTATTTAGGTGATGGCTGGAAGATTCAAATATAACAGTGAAGATTTTGCTGAGGCATTTTTGAGGTGTGCGCTCCTCCCTCCTCCTCTTCACGTGAGAGCCTAAAGTATAGGATGAACTCACATGAGGTAGATAGTCCAATGTCACAGTGGCTGAACAAAAGAATCGTTGAGTTTCGATTCGGCGCTAGCATCATAATACCGAAACTACTTTCAAGTCTGATACAAAGCAAGACAGCGGAATGGTTCCAATGCGTATCTTTACCACACTTCATGCCACCATAAGCCTGCGTTCTGAAGTACCACCTCAAGTGAAATGCTATGGCATTCGAGTTTTTTGTTAGGGTACCATCCACAACACCCATTCGACGCTGCCCTCCAAGGCTTCACCTACTAGGTGCCTAAAACCCAATCTTAGTCGGCCAGGATCCGGGATGATCTGAATTTGTGGAGATCTGTTAGAGATGCTTCGGGAGCCGGCTCTTCAAGATAGGCAGCGACCAGAGGGCAGAGCATCTTGACAGTGGTACACTAGGGAGTGTTCCGCCTCGACCAATGAACTTTCTTAGCTACTTTGTCTTTCGATGATGGATCCTTTCTTTCCTCGGTCATCTGAAGATCATAGTAGACCTGTGATGGCCATTGAGCATGAGCCGAACGGCCACACTAATGGGAAGCAAAGGTTGACTCCGCAACAGCTCAGGTCTTTGTTCAATGGTAGCTTTGAACCTTGATGACGCTAACATACATGAACTTGGCGACGATGACTGTCACAGGCGTCAGAAAGTAGCGCACCTTCAAGCCTACCATCGGTGGACACACGCTACTAACTCGGGAGGGAGTGAAAAAAAAATGCTCATCTATACACATTACGATAGAAAACGGCAATGGAACTGGCACATGAGGATCTTCAATACTGCTAAAACCTAAAATAGGATGCAATATCGACTATGTTCCATTCAAACTAGTACTGGACAAAATTCTATACTCACGAATACGACCAGTATAGAAACGGAGACGGAAGGGCTACCGTTCTGCCACAAAACGCTGATCATGGGTGGGATAGTACGCAACCTATCTACGGACTCACCAGGAGAACTTGGAGACGGAAGGTCTTACCGTCCTGCCAGAAAACACTGATCAGGGGTGAGGTAGTAAGCAATAGTAAGCAACCTATCGATCAACCCACCAGGTAGCTCCCTGATGTGGGCGGAACCACTCAACTAGTATTGTCAGAAGATCCTCCAGAAGAGCCCCACACCGTTTCCTTGAAAGGCTTGATCCCTCCTTTCAACCCCTGCTGCCTCTCTCTCTAAGTCTAAATCACTACCCCGAACCCTCCACCATCAATAATAAGGAGACTTGCATGCCCATTCGATCGCAGTATCTATAGCCTTGGGGATACCTGTCACGCCAGTGAACCATGGGAGATAAGATGGGTGAGATCATATACTACCTTGCTCTTGGTGCTCCAAGAGCTGGGTATCGGATGCTACTCGACTTATGCTGTCGTTTTCATTAAAGTTATGAGTTACCTCCTACTATATATTTCCCATGTCCTCGAAGGCCAAAGGTTTCTCTTCTGTACATCCCATCTGCCAACGAATCCATGTTCTATTTCCTCAAATAGGTTTCCCTCCCCAACCTCTTTAACCCCATCGCCCTCGCCCATCTCCTCCCATTTTCCAACCCATCCAGCCCACTGTTCCCGAACCACCCCTTCCAATCCTTCACCAACACCATGGACCCCACCTCCATAACCCTCTTCTCCCTCGCCTCCGCCGCAATCGCCATAGTCCCCACCATCGTCCTCATCGTCCAACATATCCACAAAAAACGGTTCGAGTCCCTCCACACTACCCTTACCTCCCTACCTCTACTAATGCCCCCTGGCAGGAAAAATCAAAGCAATACCTCCACACCAAGCGACTCCATCACCGGCTGTACTGAAGCCAACCACTCTTCCACGTGTTCGGATACCTCCGAAGCTGCCGCCGACGCAAGCCCACTCACCGACGACAAAGCCTTCCATGTCGAAGCTCCAGCGGAGCTAAGCGCCTCGAACAACGACAGCCCGGTGCTAGAAGCTCCTCGGCCTCCCCCACCCACACGTGCATCCTCCCTCCAGCTCTCGTCACCCTCTGGATCGTATCCACTACACCCCGCACTCTTTCCACCCACCTCATCGCCTCACCCTTCCATCCCTCCCCCGCCACCGCCTCCATACCGTCGCCCATCCAGTCATCCAGACTATTCGATCCGTGAGCTGTGCGAGATGAAGACGCGGTCTTAGGGATTGAGTTGCTGGCAAGGGGTGTGGTTTGCAAGGGGGGTGTCTTGCGAGGTTCACAAGTTGAGGTTTATTTGGGAAGGTGTGAGGGGGCTAGATCGGGGATGGGGGTGGGAGGGGGGAGTTTTGTTAATGGGTGAGGTGGAAAGGGGGGAAGGGGTCTGGTAGGGTTAGGCGTTGGGGTTTCCTGATGATGGAGGTTGTTGCAAGCATCGTCTGCTGCACCTCCCATTTCCCGTTTGACAAAATCCAAAAGCCATCTTTTAGCATCATACTCGAGAACGGGTTTTCCGAAAAGAATTTTCCTCCTGGAATTTGCTCATTGTTCATGAACTTCAGCCAAGTTATTCCAGCGTATCTATGCAAGACCAATTACGGGTTCCCCGACTCAAAAGCTTCGAAAATGACGCCAAGAGAACACCATCGCTAAAGCCGACCAGCCATATGCCCCTGGTTTAAGAAAAAAAAAACCCACTCATCCCTCATCCCGTCCCCCATTCCTCCCGTCCTCCCTCCCGTTTCCACCCCACCGTTCACTCATCCACACTCCAAAGACACTGCCCCAGCAGCTTATTCATCGTAAACATATGCACCTTATCCTGGCGAAACACGGCCCGCATCGCATCATCGCAGCGGATCATGCGCTTATCATTTGGGTCCTGCAGGTCGTGTGCGCGCACGTACTCCCAAATTTTCTTGACGGTTTGGGGGCGGGAGAGTGTGGTTTCGCCGGCGAGGAGGGCGGAGAGGGGGGGGGAGAGGGTGTACGGTTTCTGTTGGGGGCGTTAGCTTTTGGAGGGTGGGGGTTTGTTAGGGTTGGGGGGAAGCGGTGGGTAAGTGGGGTTTGGTAGGGCTTACGTGGAAAGCGCCGCTGCGGTTGACGTTTTTCTCTGCGGTTGCGGAGCCTGAGTCGATGTCGCTGTCGTCTTCGTTTTTGACTTTTGCGGCGGTTTTCTTCTTCGGGCGGCTCTTCTTTTTCGCCACGGGTTTCTTATTCACGCCGTTTCTTGTAGGCCGCGCTCGACTGTTCTCCTCTGCTTGGAGCTTTGCGGCGAAGGCGGCGTCCTCGTCGACGAATTTCTCGACTTTCCTCTTTTTCTTTGGAGATGGTTCGCTTGGTGCGGAGGACAGGTCTTCGTCGTCACTTTCGCGTTTTGTTTTGATTTTGGGAGGTGGGGAGGCTGATACTTTGATTGCGTCTTCGGTGGATTCGGAGGGTTCGCTTTTGACCTCAGAGGTGTGGCCGTTGGTTTGAAGGGCGGAGTTTTTCTCTGCCATGAACTTGTCGAACCGGGCCATGATGAGCGCTTTGATTTCCGCCTGCGACTAATGTCAGTTGTTATGCAAAGGGTAAAATTAAAGTGAGGTTCGGACCTTTTGCGGAGTGATATCATATTCAACTGCCTGCTGTAGCCCTTTCCGTATACGCTTCTCGGAGATGGTATTGAGATCGCTGGCTGCTAGAATCGAGTCGATGATAATCGTGAAAGAGCTCTCTAGCTCTGACGATACTGTATGAATGATCAGACTTAGCCACTGTAAGTTACGCGCAGTATCCTTGGAAGTACATACATGACATGATGTAGTCGGTAAGGATAGGAGCAAGGAATAGAATGCCAAAGTGATAGAGCGAAGAACCGCTAGTTCCTTCAGCCTTTAATCTCAATATACGGGCTCAATGGCGTCTAAGTTACACTGGGGAACTGATGATCAAGAGTCGGATGCTGGGTTTTAAGTGATATCAGAGCATGTTTCGCAGACACCAGCTTGCCAGTGGAGATATACTGAATGTGCAAGAAAATTATGCGGAAGCTCACATCAATTGAAGCACGAATAAAGGCCAATTGACGGTGGAGTTGATGGTTGTTCAACTATGAAAAGAATGTCTTGAAGATTGACGTTCGGTCTGCGGCTAACCCCGCCGAGGCCCGCATCTCACTGGACCGCTGAGTGGCCGCCACGACTGATTTGAAGCGGGAAACCAATGCCTTAATCTTACTGTCCACACGTTTTCGGCTTTGCGTAGAGCAATATGAGTGGCTAGCACGTGATCTTGAACACTCATACTATGTATTAACGGAGATTCCTGTTGCCTCTGCATTTTGTGTATGTTATGCATTCGAAAAAGCTTATGCAAGTATAAATATACAAGATTCCTGGTGTTCTAGGATATGAATGACTAAGCGAGTCCGGCTACGTTAGCGCGTTGCTTCAATCGATAAACTCCACAAACTTTTTGTGCAGCTGTCAACGTCAAAATACTTGCCTACGCCTAACACACCGCGTCTCGGAGTTTGAAAGTAGCCCTTTATTATCTGTCGCCATTAGCCGTGATTATGGCGCCAAGTTTCGACAACCTACCCGAAGAGAACGGAGAAGAATCCGAGGAAGAGCTAGATTTCTCAGGTAGATGGACCGCACTAACCCCGACTCTTGGCATGGCTGACAGAGATGCTGGATAGACTTACAAGCACAGTATGAAGTCAGATTGGAGCAAGGATTAGATGCCTTCGTTGTTATCGATGGACTACCTATCGTACCAAAAGACAGCAAGCAGAAGCTTGTCAAATTTCTACTGAAGAAGCTGAACACGGTGGGAAGGACAAAAGAGGATGCTATCTTCATGCCACTCGGTGAAAATGACATGTCAGAAGGGTATGGCCTCGAAGATGTATAATGTTGGACGATGCTAAAACCCGCAGCTACGCTTTTGTGGAATACGAAACACCAGAACAAGCTATCGCAGCTACAAAGGCTCTTCATGGCACTGCCCTAGATAAAAAGCATACCATCGCCGTCAACAAACTCACAGACATCGATAGATATGGGCGTGAAGGCAGGATCGACGACGAGTACCACCCTCCGCACATAGACAACTTTGTGGAGAAGGAGCATCTTCGATGGTGGCTTAGCGACCCAAATGGCAGGGACCAGTTCGCCATGTATCGGGCTGACAATGTGGGTGTGTTCTGGAACAAAAAGAAAGATCCTCCTGAGCCTATTGTCGATCGGCAACACTGGACGGAGCTTTTCATCCAATGGTCACCCATGGGCACATACCTTACTACGATGCACGCAAGAGGAGTTCAATTATGGGGCGGTCCATCATGGTCGCGGCAAACGAGATTCCCACATCCTGCATGCAATCTGATTGATTTTTCTCCAAACGAAAAGTACATTACCACGTGGTCATTCAAGCCTATTGAGGTAGCCGAGGATGACCCAATCTTGACGCTAGAAGAGGATGGGAAAAACTACATTATCTGGGATGTGGCGACCTGTAAACCACTAAGATCGTTTCAGACACATGACCTTCCTGGTCCTAGCGAAGACGAAAGTGGCCAGCCTGTAAAGAAGAAGATTGCATGGCCAGCTTTCAAATGGTCCGCTGATGACCAATACGTGGCTCGTATGCTGGACGGGCAATCAATCTCTGTATATGAATTACCAAAGATGAACCTTCTAGATAAGACAAGTATAAAGATTGAGGGCATAAGGGAGTTTGAGTGGGCACCAGCGAGACCACAGCGAGATGGGATCAAGGCCAGGGAGCAGCTGTTGTGCTATTGGACTCCGGAAATTGGTAGTAATCCGGCCAAGGTCGGATTGATGAGTCTGCCCTCAAAAGAAATTGTACGAACTCGGAATCTCTTCAACGTCACCGATGCAAGATTGCACTGGCAATCACAAGCAGCATATGTCTGCGTCAAAGTGGACAGACATTCCAAGTCCAAAAAGTCGCTAGCTACCAACCTCGAGATCTTCCGAGTACGGGAAAAAGGCGTGCCCGTTGAAGTTGTTGACTCTATCAAAGACACTGTTGTCAATTTCGCTTGGGAGCCTAAAGGAGACAGATTTGTGCTCATCACCGCGGCAGAGGCTATAGCGAATACGGCGGTCCCGCCAAAGACAGCAGTATCCTTTTTCTGCCCGGAGAAGATCAAGGGCGCCGGTGTCGGTAATTTCAAGCACATACGGACGATCGAAAAGAAAAACAGCAACGGTATTTACTGGTCGCCCAAGGGACGTTTCGTGGTTGTTGCTACGGTACACTCGCAGCAGAGCTTCGATCTCGACTTCTGGGATCTCGACTTTGAAGGCGAAAAACCAGAGAGCGACAAGGATCTGACCGCGAACCTGCAATTAATGTCTACGGCCGATCATTATGGCGTGACTGAAGTCGACTGGGATCCGACTGGCCGATATGTTGCCACCAGCGCTAGCATGTGGAAACACTCGGTACGTGCGAATTAAGTTCACGGGAGACGGCCAGTCAGCTAACCGAGTTTGCAGATGGAAAATGGCTACCATCTCTATGATTTCAAGGGTGAGCTTCTTCGAGAAGAGCATCTTGACAAATTCAAGCAATTGCTTTGGCGGCCCCGACCACCAACTATGCTATCTAAAGACGAGCAAAAACAGATTCGCAAAAACCTCCGTGAGTATAGCAAAGATTTCGAGGAGCAAGACCGGATAGAAGAGGACAAGGAGAAGGGTGCAATTGTAGATGAGCGACGAAGAATGCTGAGCGAGTGGTTGGCCTGGAGGGAACGGGAGCAAGAGGATTTGAGAGCGGACCGGAGGAAACTGGGTCTGCCCGAAGATCCCGAGGAAGAAGAAGCCAACGCTGCAGAGGGAGCCGATGGTGAAGATGCCACTGTTGTCGAGGAGATTGTGGAAGAGGTGCTGGACGAGATTGACGAGATTGTGGCTTGATTTGCATGTAAGTTTGAAGTGAGTAACATTTGAGCTTTTGTAGCAGGTGTTTAGCGGATTTACCACAGTAAAAGATGTCAATGGCAACGGCACGCAGATATTCTTTTCTCTTGGGGAGTTTGGGGAGAGCAAGCAGGGTGGGTACAGGGTACCTTCCATTTACACCTAGCATTTTGGCACGTGCTCAAACTAGGGCTAGATCGGGATCCGTTCGATTGTTCTTACGTTATAAAGCCGCTAGAGTACCAATGATGCCACAATTCCCCTTCACCTTTTGTTCGGGGGGTCCTTCCAATATTAAGTTCTCTCCCTGTTTGCTTGCACTTGAGTCATATGACCTAGAAAAGACTGAAATTGCTTCATTTCACGCCCTGTGCTCTCTCCTCATTGTTGTCAGACCTTTTTCGGCAAAACTACCTATTGTTGCATCCTGGCTCACACCTCCTCAGCCTTGCTCTTCTATTCCCTCGAACATCTTCTCCTCCCACGTAAACAGCACCGGACACCCAATAATCCCACCCACCCAACCCCCCCAGAAAATGACCTCCCCGCCACCATCCTCCCGAACCGCCTCCCACGGCCGCGGCGGCGCAGGTACCCCAACCCTCCCACCCCTTACTCCGCCACCAACCAACTAAACCCCCCCCCCCCCCAAAAGGCAACCGCGGCTCCACCGCCCCCGCCACAACCTCGGACCTCATAACCCCCAACATCAAAAACCCCATCTACACCACCGGCCGCGGCGGCGTCGGCAACCTCGCGAAAGCGGACCCCGAGAACCCGCAGCAGGCGCGGCTTAGTCAGGATGTGGCGCCCGCGGAGAGGAGGGAAGGGGGGGCGGGGAGTTTTGTTGGGAGGGGTGAGTGTGGTGATGAGTTTTATTTCGTTTTTGGCCAAGGGTGGGGGGGGCGGCGGGGATGGGGTTGATGGTGTGTGTGGGTTTTGTGGTTGATTGTAGGCTGACGTGTGGGTGGGATAGGGGGGGCGGCGAATATTGTGAAACCGGGCGAGGCGCAGACGGGGGAGGGGAAGGGGGAGAAGGAGAAGGAGAAGAAGGGGTGGTGGAAGGGCTTTGTGGGGGGTTCGGGGGCGGGGGCGAGTGGAGGGGAGAAGGGAGGGAGGGAGGGGTCGTCGTCGTCTGGGTAGGGTGGTTGGTGGGCGTGGAGGGGCGGAAGGGGATGGTGGGGGGGAAGGTGCGTGGTGGGTTGTTAGACGGCTGGTGTCGCGTTCATTTTCGATGGTCTATTCATGATTGATTGATACCCAAAACTATAGGGTGGGTGGGTGGCTTGGATTTCGGCGTTTGGGAGAGGGGGTTTTTTGTTGCTATGAACCGACTTCTTCGTGGGGCTTTGGGGATAGCTATCCCCTCCCTCTCCATTTCCACAAAAAGCATCTCTACCAACTTCCACTCCACCCGTCGAGTCATGCCCCATTGTCCCGCCCTTCTCTCCGCTCTCCCCTTGCCATATTCAGAAATGGACTGACGTCACGAGAGAATAAGGTAACCGAGCATTGGGTGTTTATTTTGCTCCGAACTTCTGACTGACTCCACAACTTGCCTCGTTCATAAAGTCCCCAGCAGTCTTCTCTAAATACAGCGGCTTGTCCAGGCTTAGATCCTAATCCGTCCCTCCTCTTCCTGCCTCAGAAGCTTGATCGTAAACTCAACCGTAAAGGTCCCGGTCGGGAACCGCCAACTGGACGGGCGATGTTCAGGCCGCCAGAACCGAGTGCGATAAGCTTGAATACAACGAAGAATGAACAGGACCAAGTGGACGATCCCCACACCGAGCGCCGCCGCCATTGCAATGCCCATCAATATCATCACCTGCATGCCCCTCAAATGACATTCGTCCGGATCGCTTGCATAAGTGCAAGAGCCGGGGCGGAGGAAGTTAAGCGCGATGAACGAGGCCGTGATACTGTAAACGAGGATTATGATGTCGAGGACGATGTTGACGATGAGGGGTAGAAGAGTTTTGCGCCAGCGAAGCCAGATCAAGTTGGAGAGGGAGAGGAGGGCCGCTATGATGGTCTGCCGGGTGGGTTAGCGAGTCTAGGGTGGTAGTCATGGGGGGAGGGGGGGGGGGGGGGGGGTGAGACATAATATGGGCACAATTACGCTGAGGTTAACCTCAAATTGCCAGTATAAGTAAATCCGGAATGGCGCAGTGGCAATGAGGATATATGTTGCGGCTATGAAGATGAGGGAGATGAGGGAGAGGGCGAGGGAGAGGGAGGTGAGGATGAGGATGTGCTTCTTCATCGGCGTGGGTCCTGAGCCATTGGGAAGTACATTTGCTTCTGGATCAGCATTGGAAGTAGTTGCGTCAGCGGGTGCTGGGTCTTGCGAGAGCAGTGGAGCAGTCTCCGAGTCGGCAGCTGTCATCTGGGGAGATGAAGGAGTGGGAGCGGCCGGCGACGGCGACGGAGCTGGTGAGGTATCTGCCATAGTGATGCTGAAGAATGTCGTCTGTGGGAAGGCGGGATGGGGTACTTGACAGATGTAAGGGAAGAGGCCATAATGTTGTTGCCTTGCTGCGGGAGTAGGGTGCGAACGTGTTTAAAACATGTTTTTTGACTACCTTCTTTAGGCTAGCTCAAAGCGTGTTTTATACATGTTTTTTGAAGGAGGTTTTAAACACAGGGGTGGTATATATTTATAGTAGCAAATTAATAGGGGGTTAATTGGCCAATTTGGCCTGCAGGTTGACCCCTTCATCATGTAAAGGAAGCTCCAAAAGCACCTGGCCGTCGATGACGCTATCCAAATACTCGTTGAGGATATTCTCGCTCGAAGGATTTAGTCTGGTCATAGCAATTTCCTCCTGCAACAGTCTATCCTTCATTTCACATAGCTCCTCCTCATCGACTTCAATGCCCTGTGTATAGCGGAGTCTCTTCTTCAGCTCACGGGGTCGATTGAGCGTACGCTCGTTGATGTAGATATACATGATCTTATGACAGTGACGGCACTGAACAGTAGCAAGCCTTCCAGGTATGGTTATCTGCTGGAAGTTATCGACGACGAGCTGGTTCAAAGGCCTACCGCCACGTTGCGGAGGCATTGCTGGAGGTAGAGAGGTAGGGGTCTGCAAGCAGGTTAGCTAGTAGAACGGACGACAGCGAGGTGGCGACAGCAGGGTAATCCTCCAATCAATGACCCTTGTGTGCTTAGATAATAAAAAGCCAAAAAAGCGAAGCAAAAAAGCCGCTAAGAGGTATTATACACGTTTTTTGTAGAAAAAACGGTTTTATTCGTTCCCTATGCGGGAGGCTTAGATGTTGCAATTGGGAGCTAAACAGGGAAGCCCTAAGACACTGCAGGGCTAAGCAAGATTTAGCGATTGTTTTTAAATATCGCGGCTATTGGTACGCTAATTACTGCCCCTCGACTAGCGCAGAGCTTAGCCTAGGGTGCGTCACTGATTGATTGATTGCTAACACCTACTCCTTGCAATCGACACAATTCTATTATTTGCTCTGTAACTTCAAGTCTTGATACAGAGGTCAAAAAAACTCACAGGAGCTCTAGTAACAAATTTAGAGTCTATACATCCACAAATTAAACGAAAACAGAATAACCATAATGGCATCTACTTCAGGACCAACTGCACCGGCTGTTCAGGTCCCAATCATGGGCCCTCCAAACTTGGGAGCTCAAAATGATGGCTCTAGAGGTGGCTCTAAGGGTGGAAGAGCTGGACGAGAGTTCCAGCAGAACGGTAGGGGGAATGGCCCGAGAGGAGGTCGACGAGGCCGAGGGGGAAACCGTGGGAACCGGGCAGATAGCAATTTAGATCTAAATAGGAACCGACCTTCAAATTCAACACATCAGCCAGCACCCCCCATACCTCCGCCACCCGGTCTTGGCGGTGGAGGCAGCTTTGGTGGTCGCCTGACCAAAGATGCCGAAACAAAGGAGGGCGATGTCCTGACGAATGAGCAGGACCGGACCGAGGACGATGTCGAGGCAGAAGTATGCTTTATCTGTGCCTCACCAGTGGTACATAATTCAGTTGCACCCTGTAATCATCGGACCTGTCACATCTGTGCTCTCAGGTTGAGGGCATTGTATAAGACTAAAGCATGTGCTCATTGTCGGGTGAGTAGACCTAAAACTCCCTACCAGACTGGAATTGTGACACTAATGTGCTATATAGTCAGAGGCAAAGTATGTAATATTTACTGATGACGCTACGAAGCGTTTTGAAGACTTTGTCGAGGCGGATTTTGCCGAAACAGATGAGACGCTTGGTATCAAGTATGAACAGAAAGAAATCCACAACGATACTTTGTTGCTTCTTCGATACAACTGTCCAGATCCAACTTGCGATATTGCTTGTTGGGGATGGCCAGACCTGCATAGACACGTCAAAAACGTACATCACAAAATACTATGTGATCTCTGCACTCGGAATAAGAAGGTTTTTACGCACGAGCATGAGCTGTTTACGATACAAGAGCTGCGGAAGCACGAGAAATTCGGCGATGACAATCCTGGGGCTGTTGATCAAAGTGGCTTCAAAGGTCATCCAGAATGTGGATTCTGTCGAGAGCGGTTTTATGGCGATGACGAGCTGTACACTCATTGCAGAGACAAACATGAGAAGTGTCATGTCTGCGATCGGAGAAACAATGGGAGAGAACAGCAATACTATGTCAACTACGACTCTCTAGAACAACACTTTAGAAAGGGCCATTTCCTCTGCGCGGATCAGGAGTGTTTGGACAAGAAGTTTGTAGTTTTCGAGTCGGAAATGGATCTCAAAGCACACCAACTCGAATCACATCCCAACGGACTTTCTAAAGATGCCCGGAAAGACGCAAGGAGGGTCGATATATCAGCATTTGATTATCGAACCCCACATCAGGACAATCGAGGGGGAAGGAGGGAACGCGAAGGACGGGGAATGGGGCGTGGGAGAGATCCGAATACCGAAGCGCTACCACATTCAACAGCCCAGCCATTGCGAAGGGATGAGCTCGCGTTCCAGAGGCAAATGGCTATCCAAAGTGCACAGTCAGTAAGCACTAGAACCTTTGGCGGCTCTTTGACCTCGTCCGATGCATATGCCGCAAGGCCGAATAGCAGAGGTCCAGAGCCAACGGTAACAGCGCCTCGTGGCCATGACACCCCAGTCACATCCCTCCCCGCTGTCGATAGCCTCCACATCGCTTCTACCCTGAATTCGACAGCGCCACCCACATCAGCTCCCGCCCTGACACCACAAGAGCAGGCCCGGAGATTGCAGCATAATGCGGTCATGGACCGCGCATCAACCATGCTCAAGAATGACCAAACTAAGCTCTCGGACTTCCGTGGCAGCGTCTCTTCTTACCGAATATCCGCCCTCTCCGCATCACAACTCATCGACACCTTCTTCTCACTTTTTGACGTTCCCGCCGGTGATCTTGGTAAGCTCATTAAGGAGCTTGCGGACATTTACGAAAACGAAGCAAAACGCAATGATCTACTCAAAGCGTGGAATGACTGGCGTGCTATTAACGAAGACTACCCCTCCCTTCCCGGCCCAAATGGGATCCTCCCCGGCTCTTCCGCTGGTGCAGCCGGCAGCGGTGGTCATCGTGTTCTGAAGCTGAAGAGCTCGACCGCCCAATCTTCGCGCTCTGCTGTCAGCAGACACGGTAGCTGGGGCAATGCTGCCTCCGCGGCTCCCCTCCCAGCTATGCCCGTCAGCGCCAACAGAGCCGGCGCAGGCCGTATAGGTGCCACACCTTGGATTGCCTCTTCATCTGCTCGCCCTTCACCAGCATCATCAAGGCCCACTTCTAGACCGCCCCCTCCGAGACAGGTGAATGGAGTAGGTTCGGACGCTTTTCCCGCGCTGCCCGCCGCAGTGAAGCCGAACACCACCATCTTCGGTCTGACCAGGGGCACAGTACGGTGGGATGACGGGAGAAGCGGGGCAGCACCCGTTGCTTGGGGGAGTGCATCAGGCAGCAGGGATGCTAGTAAAGACGCCAGCGAAGCAGAAGGGGACGTGAATGTAGAGGCGGAGGCATCCAAGAAGAAGGGCGGAAAGAACAAGAAGCAGACGCTTTACAGATTCGGTTAAAGGTGAGCTGGGAAGGCCAGTCGGCTGACCTGGTTTAGTGTACTCACCAATTGATGGCAGCATCACTCTTCACGGCACGCTTAAACCTGAAATTTTTTCCACTGACAACTTTCCTAAATCCGTCAATGTCCCGTAGTAAACCTGCCCTCCAGCTTAAAGGTCAATGCATAAAGGGGTGCAAGAAAATCAAGCGACGATCATTTGCCGAATACGCTGGTGCCATGAAATGACGTTTTCAATTCTTCTTCGTTTATAATTATCCCACCTCACACAAAATGGAACAATGTCTTACCTCGCCCTCAGCACGTCCTTGTAAAGTCTGCATCTCCTGAATTACTCACCTCGCAGTAACAATTTCCATTGTTGTCAGTCGAATCTCTCAGTACTACCATCGTTACTGTACAAATATGGGTGCTTGGGGTTATGGCCTCTTTCAATCTGACGCAGAGCTTGATCTTTGCCAGGACATTTCTTTCGAAGCTGCTAAGCTCACGAAAGACCCCGAATTCGAGCTCTTCCATCCCGAAGACCGCGTTGCGGTTGTCAATAAGCTCAATGATGGGATTCTGGATTAGCTTTTTATCGACTTTTAGGCTGCGAAGTGGGACCACGGCTTGATCTACCTCGGTGCCCTTGCGATGCAGCTTGGTGCTCGTGTCACCCTTGAGCAAATTGCCACTTTGCATAAGACTCTAAAGCGTAATTCGATGTACGACGAAGCCAAAGCACAGATGCAGAACGGACTACTCAACCATTACAAGAACGATGCGCAACCATTTGGTTTCGGGAGCCTTGGAGTGCTTGACACTGTGGGCAAAGCGTTCGAGCAGGGTAAAGGGAAAGCAAGTAAGTCACTTCTATGGTTTCATCTTAGGAGACACTATTAGCATCTGCAGAATACAAAGGATGTGCTAACTTTATTTCGTAAAGAAGAAGGCACCAATGCTCCAATCATGCTCAATGTCATGCAAGACCGGGACAAGATGCCGCAGCCAAAGCCAAAGGCAGTGGCGAAGGAGAACCAACCGCTAAAGGGAGCTAGGAAGACAGACAAGAAAGAAGCCAAGAGGGAAGCCAAGGAAGCAATGCAGGCAAAGCAGCTACTGGAAAGGACGGGCTGGGAGACTGTTGGAAATAGGGGAGATGGTAATCTCCGCCTTCATAGGGCTGATAGGGCTGGGGCCCGCTAGTAGAGTTTTCACCTACTCGCTGTTGGTATACGAGGTCATATGGGGCATTTTGGTATGTAGGTTGTTGCTGTTAGGAGTCTATCTAGGAGCGAGCAGGTGTAAACTCTACTGGCGGGCCCTAGCCCTATCAGCCCTATGAAGGCGGAGATTACCATCTCCCCTATTTCCAACACTCGCTCCTAGATAGACTCCTAACAGCAACAACCCAAATATCAAAATGCCCCCATATGACCTCGTATTCCAGCAGAGACAAGGGTACGCCGAAGGCTTTGTTGGACACTATGGGCAAAGGCACCTCGATCTGAGTAATAGGTGAGAAGGATTATGGGCTTCTTGAGGCGATATGATGGCTTAAGAGCTTCGACACCTAAGATTACAGCTGGTCATGATATCCAGCGGATATCAGGAAGGCCGCGATCTCTGAAGAGATGCTAGTTTGCTGATGTGCTGTATCGTCTCAAAAGAACAACTCAATCAGCTTTCGCTTTTCCCCATGGGCTACGCACAAAGTCAGTGGGTGAGAGGCGCCTACTATATAATTTTATAGTCGGTCTAGTACCATCACCGTTCTCGAGTTGCTATCATAGTGACGTACTGCAGCTTCGACAAAAAAAAGGCTACATCACGATCAGTCTACATCACGTGGTCAGCGCCAAGGCGAGGCTCGTGGTGCCTCCAACAGTTTGCATCTCTACTTCATCCTGACAATACATACCTACCTTATGCTCTCTCGCTAACAACGCACGAAGTTCTGGGATGACTTGCGAATAACGCGAAAAATTTTCTTGTTTTCGCAGATGCACTGGGTCGAGTCGAGTGATTGCCATATGGAGGGTTTCGGAAGTGGGAAGTGTGTATCGTCTACTCTCTGATTATCTCGATTCATTTGCTTGGGTTCCTTGTGTGAAATTACAGATTATCTGAAATCTTATAACTGCTCAATTTAGATTCTCGAAGAATTGTTACGAGATGATATCAAAAACGTCCCTAGGGAGATAAAGATCCTTGACGGTGACTACTGTCTATTCAACACGCAAACCGGTTAAGTGATCACTAAAAAGGACTAGGCACGATCAGTCTTTCCTGGTTCAGTAGTCTTAACGTCAGTGATCATTGTCTAACTAATCTGTCAACGTGGTATATACCCACGGCTCAGCTATGGAAGCTCGGAGATGGCCAGTCCTGCAAGTTCTGAGATGGTTGTTTGGTTGGCTCAAGGATACCATTTGTGGAAATATTTCTAACGCTCAATCACAATTAGCTCTCGTTGTGGTCTCAAATACGCTTTAAGACCAGCGAATCGATATTGTCAGGTTGCAGACACAGCTATACAGGTGGAAGCTGATATGGCTGCCCTACGGCAGACGGACGAGGATTTCTGAGAGTAAGGTACCGGCATTGAGCGTGGAGACTTGGAGAACGTGGGGTTTACTGATCCAACAGCCAAAAAGTTGGAAGAACAGACTTTGCAAAAGAGCTGGAGGATAGGGGTGTGGTTTCAGGGATCTTACGAAGTGGTCCTGTTCTGAAACCACAAGAAATCGCTCTTGATTCACTGGCTTGAAAGTAGCGTGGACCTTGCCCAAGGAGCCCTCCAAAGTCGAGGTAGCAGGTCGAGAGATTGGAAGCCGATTATTTTAGATCCGAGATCTCGAAGCCGTCGAGTTTGAAGCTGTTCGAAATGTACATCGGAACACGATGACCGAGAATAATTCAAAAAAATGGTCTCGATTTGCACTTCAAAGCCTTGGGCGACAGAGGTAATTTCTCGTAATATCTTAGACAAAGTATCCGCACATTCCGCAGCATCTTGCGTCTCGTTTGGCGAATGCAAACATAGATCGCATTGAAAGATTATCGCGCTTGAGGTTAGCTAACCCAATACTTTGTTGTGATGTCACATTGGTATGTAAGATATATGGGGATAAAGTATTCACTTTTTGTGTCTCATCTCCCATGCTGAACGATACTTAGGGAACGATTTAGTGTTCATCTAGATGCCCCCACAAATTCAGACAAATGTATGCCCCTCAAGCTTGGATATTCCAGCAGCTCGTTTACATGCCGACGAAAAGTGCACGATAACTATCTTTGACAGCCAGAACAACTTGATTTGAATACTAACGAGGGATTTCGCACTACAACAAGGGTCATGTTGGACCGGGGGGGGGGGCCACGATAGAAGGGGTCAGTTTTGTGACTGGAAAAACATTACGGGGAAGCGCGATCATAGACTTATCCAGCCTGGATCGAGAGGTTCAGACATTGTTCGATATTACAAGCTCGAGTCCTGGTCATTCGACGGATTCTCGGTCAAATAGAACTTTGGACTTCATCAGTGGACATATGTTCCCTTCCAGCTCAACTTTCAAGGTTATGCAGGAAGCCAATGCAGGCTCTACATAGTCACGGTGGGGTCCAGTCGACGATCTACGGCGAGGTGAGGATTATCTACCGGCATCCTGTATGGTTCGGTTTTGTAGCGATAGTGATTCAAAGGATCATCCGCGGGTACCTGCAGGAGAGAAGGCCAACGAGTTCCAGAGCCAAGTGACTTTGTTGAAAACCGAGATTAAGCATCTTGACCAGCACTCAAGGAACCGTTCTTCTTCACCATCACCGCGGTCGTCCAGTACAAACAGCACCCTTCCTGGACCAGCTAGATATGATCCTTCAGAACAATCTTTTGGCCTTGACGAACCATCGTTGTTTACCCCAAGCTCACCACACTCCTCATGATGTGCAGGAGAATAGTGAAGAAAAGGAAACAATGACACCGGATTTAATCCCCCCCCTACCTTCACCAGTCACGCTTGGCGGTCAACTATTTCCTTGTGATATCTGTGAAGGCAATATGGGCGGTTGGTAGGAGGCGTCAATGGAAGTATATGACCAGATGTCTGAGCATAACGATAGCTGATAACCGACAGCAAACAGTTTATTGAGGATCTTCAACCATACATTTACACATTTCTGAATATCTCGAACCCAAAAGAAGACGTAACGGGTCTCTCGCGAAGCATTCATTGACCATGTGATGTGCCGAAGAATACAATGATCCCCAAAAGCACTTTGTGTTACGAGCTTCAAAGGATGTGCCAGACGAATTCTTAGATAGGGGTTCACATGCCCCCCCAGACAACTATGATAGGTGGGACTCACTTACCCCCCCTTATCGATGATATCAAGCTCAGCATTCCCAGACATCGCGAAATTCCACCAACAAGATCTTAACAACCACCTGAGACGCACTAATTCATTCGCGCGTCCATCAATCTTTAACAGTAGGGGTTTTCGCATTTGCGGGGGGGGCGGGGGGGGCGGGGGGGGGAAACAACGTTACCGATTCCCGTTGATAAAATTATCTATCGGCCATGCTAAACACAAAAGTTTCAGAGCGGCCTGTGATCCGAAAGCCGGTCACCGACCTTGTTCCAGTCAAATTAATCATTTAGCGAACAGCAAAATAAATAAATTCTCTATTGATGGGGGGGATGGGGATGGGATTTCTGGAGTATGATGCAGGTTACAAACTTTTTTCCCTTTTGTTGGTTAATTCGAAAAGGGGGGTTTTGAATATGAGATGAGGAAGTGGAAGAATAGACGGAGTGATGTTCCATGTGATGATATTTCGGGCGTGGGAAAAGTTAGAAGGCGTGCGATGAAGGAGAAAGACGATTCGGCTTTGATATCGATTAAAGCTTACTGGCTTTCCTGTCCTTTCCTTTCCTTTCCTTTACTTCTCTTTCTCTCTCCCTCTCTCTCTTACACACACACACACACACACACACACACACACACATAACCCTTTCTAGCCAATTCTCCAAGTCTCAAAACAGCCAACCTCTATCAGAAAATGCGTAACTCCAACTCCCCACCCCCCCAACTCCTCCTTCAAAAAACCCCCAACCCACATCCCCCCCCCCCATTTTCACCCTTCTCAAACTTTTTCCCCACACCCCCCCTTCCATCAACTCACCCTAATCCCAGAATCCGAGTTGGTAAGGTGTGGGTTGAGACAGCAGATGGGGGAGAAAGCGTGGAGGTTTTGTGTTTTGGGTTTTTATAAGGGGTGGAATGTGGGGGTTTTCGAAGGGATGAGGAGGTCCCTTGGCGAAAAGATAAAAATCATCAAAGTCAAATCTCCCATTGGCTGTTGTGGAATATTCATAGTCGCTGTTGAAGCAATAGGAGTTGCAGTAGGAGCAGTAGTAGGAGCAGGAGGAATGAGTAGTCGTCCAATTAGGAACATAGTTCAGTAGTTGCAGTGCCATTGCATAGCCCGCTAGCCTAGTTGGGGCTAGCGCCAATTGCGGCATAAAACGTAGATACTGTAGCTTCCTTACTGTAGAACACACACCTTTAGACAATGGTCAGATCTACACTTCATCAGTCGCCATTTACGAGACGGGTGTTGTAATAACATGGAGAATACAACCCCAAGTTCAATCTAGCAAAGATTCTCCGAGAACCACCACCGCTTGGAAACACCGCAGCCGAAATGATGGTCAATTGAAAAGAAAGGAGAGAACACGCACCAATCTAGCAAAATCCAGGGAGGCTCGCCCCCATCCCTAACCCCCAACAATAACCAAAAAAACCCCATACAGCACACTCCTAGCACGTAAACCCACAATCCATCTGCCTCGACCCGCTATCATACCCCCCAGTACTGCACTGCCCAGAACTACTATCCCAGCTCTGCCCCCCATACGCAAACTTCACCGGATCATTATCGACCGATCCCGCCGTCGCAACCAATACCAACGGCAGCTCGCTAAACACACTGACACCTTGGCCTCCCGGCGCGTCGTAGTAGTCGACCTCGCCGACGAGCTCTTTGTTGTCGTCCTTGAGCAGGATCGTGAAGCGGTAGTCGGAGGTGGCTTGGTTGCCGTTCGAGGCGGCGTTGCCTTCGTTTTTTTGGTACTGGGGTTAATTGGGTCAGTGTTTTTGGTTCTAAAAATCTTGGGCGCGAGGGGAGAATTTACCTGCTGAAGATGCACGCCGCAATTCCCCGGGTAGTAGGGGATGCCAACGAGAGGATCAGCGTCGGGGTCGTTGGCGTCCTCGCCGTCGCCGGGCCAGTCGAAGCAGTATCCGGACGCACGCTTCTCGAGCGCGTCGGCTGCGTCACGAACGCCAAGTACGCCTGGAAGAGGGTAGTCCTTCACGTTCTGGAAATTGCTGTAGTCGACGAGCTTGATGGGGATGCCGCCAGCGATGAGGGTCGGGAGTTCGATGCGCTTCCAGATACTGCAATCGAGGACGGTGCCGTCGTACTGGCCCACGAAATAGACGGTGTTGCCCGCCTCGACCGCTTTGTCGGCGTAGATGCCAGAGACGCGGTCGAGGAAATTCTGGTACCACTCTTGGGATCTTTCTGGGTTTGGCTTGAAGCGTCTGTTGACATAGGATTTTGGGAATGCGTTGCGGAGGATTTGAGCGCCATTCATCGTTTGCGAGAATTGGTAGGGGGCCTGGTTCGTCTGCGGGTTAGGGAGGCCGGAGAAGAAGACAAATGCGCCTCCTGGGGGAATGAATGCGGCTCTGATCTCGTCATCGCTGGGGTAGTCGCTCGTGCCAGGGCCGCCATTACCATCTTTGGGGGCTGGGGTGCCGCTGTAGCGCTTTTCGAGACCACGGGGCAGCAAAGAATTTTCCGCCAAGGGGGAGGCGAGGGCTGTGGATTGGAACAGGACTGTGTGAAGGAGGATGCCGAAGCAAAGAGTGAGAATGTTCAGCAGAGCAGGCTTGGAGAACCTGGAATGGGAGCCCATCTTGGGAAAATATTCACTGAATGCGGTCTTGTTTCGAGGTCCTATCCTTGGCTTGTGGAAATAGGTAGTGGAACGGTTTGATGCCTGGAGAACGCCCGATTCTGCGAGGAAATTTGGTACTGATGCATCTTCTTCAAGGACGAGCGGTCCGTTTTATGGACATGCCAACGCTTCAGCTGTCATCCACGATTCTGCTCTGCCACAATAAACGAAACTAAGAAAAGGGCGTAGAATCAGCATCACCATGAGATATGGAAACTATCAAGTCATCGGAGACAAAGGCACTGCCATAGTTGCCATAATCAACCGAAGAGTGATGAGGCAGATGGTGTCCAACATCCAATAATGGAGGTTTTAGCTGGGTCCAATCTTGTTGAGCCTTAATATGAAACATAAGCACACGAGGCTGGCAAGACCAGGTCTTCACGTGCTCACAGAGGCTCAGCATGGCTCTGCACCTAAAGATTGTTCCCGGGTGTGATCCTTCGTTGACAAGTTACGCCCTGCCGCCCCGAACCAGCATCTCGTCACGAAATCCACACCCTACTCGACACAGACAGATCACATGCAGGGAACCGAAACGGTGTGATTGCGGCGTAGCATGCCAGCTCGTGAAGAATCCGCCAAATACTCCAAATACAACAGATTGCTGACCCGAAGGTTCTGTCAGCTCTAAAATGACTCCTCACACTCACAACAGGCAGTGCTTGCGTGGCAGGAACACGAGTGCACACCAACCCAAGTGAGTAGGCTTGATCCCGAAAAGTGTCCGAGTTTGAGACGGGTTCTTTGAATAGGAAGGTGCGGAAGTAAGCCCAGCCATTGAATCATCGTTGAGTAGATGTGTGCCTCCTTTTTAGTTTAATGTATGACTCGATAGCCTCTGTACAGAGTAATTCTCAAAGCTGCTTGGAAGCTAAATATCGATCGACCGCCAGGCAGAGACAGACCTCTCTTGGGATTGAACATGTGCAGAGGGATTATTGACCCCACGAGTAAGGTAATCAATCGCCCGTAATCTCCACGTCGCATGGCTCATCACCAATCAGAAAAGCAATGCAAGGAACTCTGCTGGGCAATCAGTTCTCCATGCTCAGCCTCTTGAACTATATATGTTTTAATGGGTGTGCTTACATGCGTATGTCCATATTGCGATACTCGGTACTGTAGCTACAAAGGTATGCGAGTTGTCGTGAACAGCCCTCTCGGGTCCTTGCATGACATGGTTGCTCAGCTGGAAAAGCGGGCGATTTGTTGATTGGTCAATAACTCACCCACACCTGTCAGCTTGGGGAAAAAACCTCCGCATACATTACCTGGATTCATCAATTCATTGTTGTCGATAGGGGTGCTGCAAATCTGTATGATTCGTTGTCATCTTTTGTTACGGCAATTTGGAACATAGCCCAACAGGTAAACCCAGACCCGGGGCGCAGGGACGTGCGTTGGGAGATCGTTGTTCACGTCGTTCAGAGATTGGTAGTGTCATGGAGAAGCCAGTTACGGCGCATACAGTCTGACAGTAGTAAAGCGTATACCTGCGATGTTGTGTATATTGTGACCTGATCACTGAGCGCATTCATCAGTTCCAGGAAGGATTTATATATGACATCGCTTTCTGACTGACTCGACGGCTACGACGTCCTTAAACCACCGTCTCGACCGCGCAACAATGGCGGCCAAACTCAAAGCCAGTTTAGGCGATGAACTCTACAACGCCTGCACAAACGGCGACCTCAACGCCGTCACCGCACTCATAACCCGTTCCAGGACCGCAGACCCGTCATACACGCCTCCGTTTTCTTCAATGCTGTACGCGGCAACGCCCCAAGACCGCGCAAACGTGGCCAAGTACTGCCTCGACAACGGCGCGGCAGTCTCCAGAGACGTCATGAGAGAGCTCCTCATCAGCCGCGCAAAAGAAACCTACATCCTCTTTCTCGACACCAAGGCCATCGACATCGACTACTACATCCCATGGTTCGGGGACGTCCTCTCCAACGTCGCCACCAAGGACGATTTCGAATGGGCCCGACTCTGCGTGAGCCGCGGCGCGGATCCGAACCTGAATCTCGTGGATGAGCACAAGAGTATCCTCGCCGGCGTCGCGGAAACCGCGTCGGTGGAGATGGCGCGGTTGCTGATCGAGCATGGGGCGCGCGTCAAAGGGAGCGGTGCGATTGTCATGGCCGCGGAGGAGGGCAAGTTGGACATGGTGAAGCTCTTGCTGGACAAGGGCGCTGATATCGATGAGATTGGCATCGAGCATCCGACTGATCCGAGGTTCAGGGAGGACATGGGGAGTGCGCTGCACAGGGCTGTGGTGGGGGGGCATGAAGCAGTGGTAAAGTTTTTGGTGGACAAGGGAGCGGATGTGAAGTTGAAGGATGTGATGGGGAGGACGCCTTTGGCTTTGGCACAAGCAAGGGGGAACAGTGCGATTGTGGAGCTGCTGCGGGAGCGAGGTGCTTTCATAGAGAAATTACCGTAATCGCCACTTATTGCTACAAAAGTTTGGGGTGTTCGCTGAGTGTAAAAAATCATATGTACTGGTACAAGTAATCTGATTAAGATGTAACGATACGCCACGCACCAGCGCAATACTCTCTGGTCCGAATATTTGAGGTTTTAACACCTATGTACGTTGATTATGCAGTATGTAGCTGCTAGCATTATCAGAAGTAAGCCGAATCTGAGTCTACTTGCTGTGGCATTACTAGCGTTGAATTCGATGATAGATCTTTTCGAAGGTAACCCTAACTCTAAACTCCATGACTGTCTTTATATGCTTGCAGCCGACGATCAATCCAAGCTTTGAGCTCCTGGATGAGGTCTACTTTGCTACCTTGGTGCAGGCAGGATGGGTTGTCAGTCTCGTCTTCGAGCCACCTGGAAGAATTGGGCATCCATTTTGGGATGCTTGTTGGTATGATTTATGAATGTGAGCCTATAATGTAGGGTGGGATTTGGTCGCCTGTTGGAGTTTGTGGATTCACGGGCATGATTTTAATGGGTAGCTCAATTGTTAGTGAGAAATGGTGCCAAGGCGTGAAGGAGGGTTGATCAAGACAGAGGCGAGTCTTGAGAGAATTTGACAACGACGAAATCAACTCCCTCACAGTTTCCCGTCGCCGGCTCCCCTGATAAGCTTGTGTTGCTTTTCAAGCCTTGTGGGTCTCGAAGATCCGACATGATTGCTCAAGCAACTCAGTATGCAACCAACATTAGGCAGATATGACGTCAAGCAATCGAAACGCAAACCTGTGTACGGAAGAAGATGAGGAATACTCGACAAAACAACCATACAGACCTCATATTGAATACTCGCCACCTTATAGCTAGTCCATCGAACTTTTTACAATAATAAAGGGAGTTAAACCGTCTGTAAATACTTTCTAATGAGCTCGGGAGGCTAGCCAAGTCATTATAATCACTGGTTCTCTACACCTGGTGCGAGGAAGTGAAATCATATGAATCTAGTGGCGGTCTCAGAAAACTGCCTGGACTCAACTGCAAAAGCTATAAGTTGGATCTAAAGACTGTGCCTTGATGAAGCCGCTCACAGCACATGTCCGGTTTCCTTTGGTTCGGTATGTAGGGTATCTCAGTGTCAGAAGCAGAATTCCAGACAGCTATGCGGCCCTTATTTCGATTGTAGAGTTTGAATTATTCAACTCAGCGCAGCTGAAGGCCATAATTCCAGCTGGATCTTCTGTGAAGGTGACGACCTTGAAGTGGACACTTAGATCATAACATATCATGACTAGCAGTTTCCGTACACTCATAATGGCTAATATCGCTACAATCTTAGGCGACACTTCAGCGAGACGATATGGTTCCTATTTTGAGATGCAGTCCCGGGTGGTAGAGTGTTTTTTTTAATGTGCATGTGTAGACGCACGTACGTAACTCAGAAGAGGAGAACATACTTCACGTAGTACCAGCATCGTGGACCTTGAAGCCTTTGCAGAAGGTTATGTTCTTGATATATGAAAAGGACTAGCATTCTATTCGAGGATTTTCAAAATTAGCATCTTAAGTCGCGTAGAAAAGAATGTTCACTGAAGGACCGCCAAGAAAACCTTACTCGCACGACCTGTCCTCCACTTCCACTTAACTTCAATACGGACATCACCCTCACGTCAAACCTACCACACCCATGGCCCTTTCATAAAGCCGTGGGCCTCCACGTCTCGGACGTCGAAGCTCGACTCGAGGCTCCCGAGGGAGCCCTCCCATCATGGACTACCTGCAGGAAGACTACTACCAACCCGGCCCCTCCACCCTCACGCCCTACCACACAGACCCCTACGATGGCATGCCCCCACCCCCCGAAGGCGAATATCCCGACCTCCCCACCCTCATGCGCGCATGCCAGGACCACGCCCGAAACCATGGCTATGCGTGTGTAACGTCCAGCAACAACTACAAGCGTGGCATCGCGTACGTACGTTGCGACCGGGGCGGGGAGTACGTCAACCATTGGAAACTGACGGACGAGACCCGCGTGCGGAAGAACAGAACGAGGAGACTTGTGGGGTGCAAGTGGAAAGCAAGAGCGAAGCGTACGAGCACGAATAGCTGGGTGCTGACCATGATGAATGACAAGCACAACGGCCACTCTGCCTCTACAAACGCGACTGCACATCCGAGTCTGCGCCAGCTGCCTCCACAAGCGGTCGATGAAGCGCGTCAAGCTTTCAGAGACGGGCTCAGCCCCAAGGAGGTTTTGGAGATGTTGCAGGCTCGGTATAATGGCGCCATCACGCCTCAGGATGTGTACAATCTGAAATCGAAGATAGCACGGATGGACCATAACAATACTGCTGCGAAAAATGTTGCCATGAGAGATTCTGCGCCCGCGGAACTGCCAACGGATCCAGCTTTGGAGATGCACAACACAGCTCCCTCTGTTGTAGACGAGGACGACGTAAGGAAATGTGCTTGTCAGTGCTGTGATCATGGGGTCGGTGATGCGCACCTTCGGCCGCCTGTTGGTTGACCTCGTCTGCCCTCGGGTTTTCCCAGTATCCGCGAATTGTCTCACAATCTTGACGACATATCGAAAAGGGTTTTTGGAGCCAAGGGGGTAAGGGAGATATCATAGACGGTAGCGGAGTTTTATCAAGGTACCTTTCCTGGGATATGGATATCTTGCTTGATATGGGGATTATGCGTGGAATTATTATTTCCAGATTCGAAATTCTAGTGCAATAAGATAATCACACCATCACCATCCCAATCATTCCCCACTTCCCCCTTCCCATATCCATACCCCTAACCCCTTTCATACCTCGTCATCACACTCTCCTATCCCCCCCCCCCCTTCCTCTTCCCACACCCGCCTCCCTCCCAATCCCAATCCCAACCCCAATCCCAGACCCCCCCCCCCCTCCACCATCCTACAACAACACCCCCTACGCACTCATCGCCACAACCAAACAGCAACAACGCAAACCCCACTCCCAGAATAACCGCATCAAGGTCACATCCACACAAGCAAGCTCCAAAAATAGTTTCAGGAAAGAAAACAAGCGAGCATGCGCCCCCCTCCCTTTACTTTCTACTGTCTGTAGTCCAATCAACCCCCTTACCACCACCCTCACGCAAAGCGCGCATCCCCAACGCCCTAAAGACCTCCATCAGACATCGCTGACTAACGAACGACCTCCTGCTGTCTTCGCAAAACGTCAAGAAGCGAGGCACTTGAGTCGAAGGAAAAAAAAGGTTCAGGCGTCGCTGTATATATGTATCTCATGGGGCGGTTGGGGTTTGTGGGGGTTAGGGGGGTGCGAGAGTGCGAGATGGGGGTGAGAGCATTTAAAAGTAGCTTTGGGAAATAAATATAAGGGCATTGGTTACTAAGTGACTTGGGCCCTCACCGGAATTTACTAAGAGAAAAAAGGATAGACTCCCTGATATAGTGGAGGGAAAGATCTTCTGACTAGATTAGGAGTTTTCAGCGGTTGTGCACTAGATCTAATTGTTGCTTTCTGGCTTCGTGGGGGAAAGGTTTTGTTTTGGATTATGATCCGTTGAATTAGTAGAGATTGTTTTGGGGGATTGTTTGGGTTTGAGCGGGGAACAATGGAGGGGTTAGATTAGTAGGCAATTGGTTTGCGAGAAGAGGTCCCCGTATGAGCTCGATTGCTAGATATTTAAGTTTTGAGGGGAACACAGCAATCGGTATGGCAGTGCAAACCTCTGTTCCCGACTTTCCCCGTTATATGCCTCCTCTTTCTCACCCTACAGCTCCAGTCATCTCGACCCCGGAGCTCCCAGTCGAAACACTATCTCCTCCAGACCCCGGCCTTGAGCCCTCATTTCGCGGTGTCACCATCCCCTCATCCTCAACCTCCCGCTCTTCAATATCATCATGCGCAGCCGCAACTTCAGCGTCAATAGCAGCCATTCTAATCACAAATTCATCCTGGAGCTTTTTCAACCATCGTCCTAGAACGACCCCTTGCATGTTGCCCTCGCGTGCTTGTACTAGTTGCTCTCTCAAGCCCAAGACGAGCTTTCTCCGTCTAGCTAATGCTATGGTTTTGGAGTTCTTCTTGCGCTTCTCGATGTTCATAGTCAGAGTTGCCGAAACTTCTTCTGCGACGCGGATAACGTTGGGGGGAAGGCCAAGGACTTTTGCTAGAGCGAGACCGTAATGCTTTTCCTGGACACAACCGTTTGAAATCTTGTAAAGCATAGTCATTTTATTCGCGTCTGCCATATCGACAGCGAGATGTAAGTTTACCACACCATTACGTTCAGCCAAAATATTAGCCAGATCGCGGAAATGCGTGGCAAACCAGACAAGCGCTCTGCTCTCGACCAAGGCTTCCGCTATAGCGATAGCGATTGCAAGTCCATCTCTTGTGCTCGTGCCACGTCCGAGCTCGTCGATGATTACCATACTCCGTTTGTCCACGTTGCGAAGTATGAATGCGGTCTCGCGCATTTCGGAAGCAAAAGTTGAGACGTTCGCTTCTATGCTGTCATCTATGGACACTCGAGCGAACAGTTGATGAAAAATCGGAAACGAGGCGTATGAAGCGGGGACAAAACTTCCAGTCTGGGCCATGATAGCCATCAGAGCGAGTGATCGAATGTAAGTGCTCTTTCCGCTCATGTTGCACCCTGTGATGATCTGGAATCTCGATTGTTGCGTGGCATAAGCATCATTAGGAACAAACTTCTCAGATATCTTTCTCGAATTGGGTGCCTACCGCTCTTGATAGCTAATGTCTGAGTTAATTCCGGCCTACAGTAATCTTGTGTTGTGACTAGTTGAGCGAATGCAGCAATCATGTCGAGCAATGCAATAGCTTCGGCGATTTTGAAAAGGGGTGTCATGTCCTCACGAACGTCATCAATGAGGGTCTGGACACTCTGGTCGCTCATCTGTAACACTTCGTGATGCGAGTCCACGATCTTTTGGTTTAGTTTTAAAAGATCGAGGGTCTGGCACTCGACCACGTTTTTCTTCCTGAACGAATTGATAAAAACATCTGGTAGGTTACGTTCTTCGAGCTCTGAGGTGGGGATACGTATGTAATATTGCCTAGCAGTGTCGTACTTCATCTCAAGGGCTAGCCCATGCTCTTCTAGTCGGATATCAGTGCATGAATTATATGTACGGAAAAGGACAGGTCTTACGACCTAAATCTGTCACTAGTTGGTACGCATCAGCATTTGCCTCCTTGTAAGTCTGTCTCGCAACGTCGAGCAGCCCGTTGACTCCAGACTGAACAGTATTAGCGGTAGCAATCTACTTAGGGCTCTCCGATCATGACGGACCCTAACAGCGTATGTCCTCTGGTTTCGCAGGTCGAGTGGCTGTTTTTGATACGTAATGTCCTCATTTATAGCCTCGTCAATCAGTGCTTGAACATCTGCGATTTGTTCTGGCGCACATAGCTACTGCAATGTCAGCCACTTTGAATATGATCGCTTCATGGGACATACACCACGGATGTATCGCAATCGCTGGCTCGTTGCACTTGCGAGCGCTTCGAAAACTGGAGGTATAGACTTCACGTACTGCTTAAGCACTATGACGTTGTTGATCGATTGTTCCCAGTATTGGATGGAGGGTTTCGTAGGAATCACTGTAATCTAGTATGATCAGCATGCGAATTCACCTTGAGACAATGATCACTGACAGCAGTCAAGACTCGATCGGCGTCGACAAAGGTTTTTAGAGCTGCGTATAATGTCATTTCTTCCGCGTGTTTGTACATGATCTAGAAATGAGCACCTTGGCGGACAGCGAAGAACACATCCTCTTTTGTGGCCAGCTCTTCCACAGAATCATAGCGGCCCTCCAGTGTATCGGCATCAGTCAAAGGTTGCAACACGTTGCTCTTGAGTAACCTAGCTCCCATGGGTGTCAAAGTCTGGTTGAGCAAGCCATAAAGGCAATCTTTTGATTTTACGTTTTGCAGGTTTTGAATTAGTTCCAACGAATGTATCGTCGAGAGATCAATCATCATGGACCCTTCGGAAGGTTCACATTTGATACGAAGAGTGTGATGTGAGAATTGAGAGCCAAGCCCAAGTTCGATATACTTGAGCGCCTAAGGAAAGCTTAGTAGATAATTGGGAGTAGGAAAGACAAATGAAACAAACAGCGGCGAAGCAACATGTTGCGTAGAAGTTTCCTCCTACGGACACCTTGACCGCCTCTACATCTTGTCTGAAGGCCAATTTTTGAATGTATTCAACGCCGGCCGTCTCAGACCAGTATCTCCTGTCTACGACTGTAACGCGAATTTGTGGAAGGTTAGTCTCGACAATCGAGTAAAGTTTGGACTTGGGTTGAGCAGCAGTGGTCATGAATAAAAGTTCTGTTGGCTTAAAGACACAAAGCTTGTGCACTGTACGCGGAAATGTTTGGCTATCAGAGATTTGGCAGAGTACTGCCTCCGCTGTGGAGAGATTCACGAAAGCTAGTCCGACAATTGGAGAAATGCCTCTAGACTCGCTGATGGCACAGATGATCTGTTGGTCTCTAAGGCCGCCAATGGTTGAGGCAGCTGTTCTCACCCTGGTTCTTGGCCTTCCGGTACCCGTGCGGCTGGTATCAGGTCTATTAGCGGTGCTGGTAAGGCTCTCATATGTAGGATATGAAGTTGATGCCAAGCTGTACGAAGTCGATCCACGAGTACTTGCCGCCATGGTTGCTTTTTCAGCGACTGATGAGCCTTACGATACGCTCCAACTGACTCCGCCTAATGGACTAAAGAAGATCCGAGTAGGATTTCTAGCTTTCCCTGTTTGAAGAATAGAAAGAAGTCTGAATAAAGTTCAGACCAGCTAAGGTACCTACGTAAACGCACGGCTAGGGCTGCCGCTCGCTAAGCCCTAAATGTCGCGAGCCGAAATCTTTTGTTTCTCGTGCTGTTTCTATGCCTTTCTTATCCGAGGTCTCTTCGAAATCGCAGCAATGGCGACAGTCCTTCCTCCCCCAAGCAAGCGTATACGGACTGCCGCAGCCGAGAAAGCCAGAGAACAACAAGATATCCAAAAGATTCCAGATAATCTAGGAAGCATACGAGTCCAATTCGTCGACCAAGCCACAGGTCGATCAACTGCCGCGCCTGTCTCGATACCGGTTGTAGATGCGACGGTCAAGAACCTCGAGCTTCTCCTCAATACCCTACAGGGGAATGTAGGTGTGCCCTGATCACAAGTTGTTCTCTCCTCTCAGCCAACGTTGCGCCTGTACTAAATTCCTCAGGATGCATCGGAACGAATACCATATCGATTTGCCTATCTCTCAAAACCAGCCGGCGATGCCGAATTTGACAATGCCTTAGACATCTCTAGCGATCTATACCAATCGCTGTTACGTCCCGGCATAAAAACCACCGAAGACTCCATAACTCTCCAATACACCCCTCAAGCTGTGTTCCGTGTCCGTGCCGTATCACGATGTTCATCATCGATACCTGGCCATGGTGAAGCTATTCTGGCGACGCAATTCTCCCCAGTATCATCCTCTCAAATGGCAACTGGCAGCGGAGATGGTACAGCACGAATATGGGATTGCGACACCGGCACACCTCTTCATACTTTAAAAGGTCACACAAGCTGGGTCCTCGCAGTCAGCTATTCCCCCGACGGCGACATCATAGCAACGGGAAGTATGGACAATACTGTGCGGCTATGGGACCCAAAAACCGGCCAAGCCCTTGGCTCCCCTCTAAAGGGCCACACCAAATGGGTCAGCAGCCTCAGCTGGGAACCGTACCACCTCCAAACTCCCGGGCGACCGCGTCTCGCCTCCGCCTCGAAAGACGCCACAGTCCGAATCTGGGACGCCATCTCCAAACGTATCGACTTCGTCCTCTCAGGTCACAAAGGCTCCGTCTCTTGCGTGCGCTGGGGCGGCACCGGCAACATCTACACCTCCTCGCACGACAAAAGCGTCAAAATCTGGTCCGCCGCCACCGGCACCCTCGTGCATACCCTCTCCGCGCACGCTCACTGGGTCAACCACCTTGCCCTCTCCACCGACTCCGTCCTCCGCACCGCCTACCACTCCCACACCGGCGTCATCCCCCCTACGCAAGACGCCAAACTCGCCACCGCCCTCGCGCGCTTCGAAACCGCGGCCACCACCAACAACACCCTCACCGAACGCCTCGTCACCGCCTCCGACGACTCCACCATCTACCTCTGGTCCCCGACCACCAACCCCGCCTCCACCTCCACCTTCCTCAAACCCCTCGCCCGCCTCCTCGGCCACCAAAAACCCATCAACCACGTCACCTTTTCCCCCTCGGGCCTCCTCCTCGCCAGCAGCAGCTTTGACAACCACATCAAGCTCTGGTCGGCCACCACGGGCGTCTTCATCGCCACTCTGCGCGGCCACGTCGGGCCCGTGTATATGAGCTGTTTCAGCCCGGACAGCAGGCTGCTCGTGAGCGGGAGCAAGGACACCACGTTGAAAGTTTGGGATGTGGCAAGTGGGAAGCTGAAGGAGGATTTGCCGGGGCATCGGGACGAGGTGTATGCGGTGGATTGGAGCCCGGATGGCGGGAAGGTGGGGAGTGGGGGGAAAGATAAGGCTGTGAGGATTTGGCGGCATTGATGGGATTCTTCTTTGTTGGTTCTCTGCGGGTGGTGGGGGGGGGCCCTTGGTGTGAGGACGAGTGTCTGAGAAGACGAAAATGGTCTCTGAAGCGGCAGGGATGCAGTAATCCCGACGACGCCATTGTACGCACGAGAGGGCTTGCTGGTTGGGAAATCCAAATGGCAATTCGCAGTTTGAGAGACCCAGTTGACCGAAGCCAATCAAACGTAATCAATATTTTTCCAGTACCGGATGGAAAAGCATACTTCTATCATATACATAACCTGAACCCTTCATCCGTGACTCATTTTCCATTCCCATCCCATTCCACTCCCATTCCACCCAACCATCCCATCCCATCCCACGCATTTCTTTTCCATATCATGCACCTCTTTTCCGTAATCCATACACCCCCCCTCGATAATCAATACCACATTTAGTTTCATGCATCCCATCTCCCATCTCCCAATCCCCTCTTATCCCCCCATCGCAACCCCCCTCATTCATCATCCTCCTCCCTCTCCCTCACATTTCCCCTCGGACCATCCTTCCGAATCGGGATCTTTATCCCCTGCGTCGCAAAAATCTTGCTCAACGCCGTACTCTCAATGACACCCGGAAATTTCTTCGCGCTAAACACCTGAAACACATCGCTAAAGCAACTTGCAAGAACGGGCGCAGAGCCATTGTTTAGACTTGGGGATTGGGAAGCAGAGATCATGGCGGTAGGGGAGCCGACGTTGACGAAGTTCATTTTGAGGCTGGTGGGTGTGAAAGTCAGTGGGGGAGACGGGATGAAAAGAAGATGGGGGAAGATACCGGAAGGAGCCCTCAGTCCTTACGCTCAGGTCTTGGAGGATGAACCATACGCCCATCTGGCCGTCTGGGTTTGTGAGTTTGAAGGCGCTGACGCAGAGACTGCCGATTAGGTTGCGTGTAAACATGCCGGTGGGTGCTGAGCGGGGGTCGGCGGACGGTGGTAATTGTTGCGGAGATAGTAAAGGGCCTTGTTGTTGCATCTGCGGTTGGTAGTAAGCGGATCCGGGTACAGTCACGGCTGTGGGAGTTGCTGTGGGGGTACTGTAATAATTCTGCGCTTGCTGGGTCTGTATTGGGGGAGGTGGCAGCGGTTGATGCTGGTGATATTGTAGTGGGGCTTGCTGTTGATAGGGATTTTGATACGATGTGGGTGCTTGCTGGTACATATGTTGTTGCTGCTGCATGTTCTGTGGTTGCGGGGGCAGGCCATAGTTCTGTGCTACTTGGACTTGCTGCAAAGGCGTCGGGTAGTACGAAGGGGGTGTAGGTGGTGGTGGAGGATATGAGGCAGATGTTGCGGCGGATATCGAGGGCGAATTCGCGGAGTGGCGAACCAGATTGACTTCACGAGTACCGTCTGCAGACCAGAGATCGACTGTGAGGACGTAATATGAGGTGTCGATCTCGCTGTAGTATGCACCGTTAGCCTTGCCGTCTCCGAGCTAATGAACGACGTTGTAGTCAACCTTTAGAATAGTGGGAGAAGGAAGTGGACTGACTTGATGTCTAATTCGGCGCGAGTTGTAGCATCCCGAACGACCAGTCTAATGCACGGCGGTGGTGTTATGGGCCGTCTATCCTGCAGATTGCCGACAATGTCTCAGCCAAAGGGTCCCATGTCGAGTCTCCTCCCACAGCTTACCTTGTCTCCAAATCCGCACATTCGAGCCCGTATGGGTTGCTGGATAACGTCGAGGCTACACGGGGTGTTCAGGTTTTAAGATCCTGCCATACGTTGTCCGCAACCAACCTGTATATCCTCCCAGCATCTGTTGTGCTTGTCGAAGCCGGTTCTTGAGGGGACCTGGGTAAGCTGGGTAGCCCCATCGTCGCAGAAGATGCTGACGAGGGCTGGTACGGTGGGATTTTGCGGTCGACGCCTTGAGGAGAGTCCATGGTGAGAGGAGGTGATATGGGATGGTGTCGCTCATGGGCGATGTACATGGTGGAAAGCGAGGGTCACCGTTGTAGGCGACTAGTTCGCTCTTGAGCGAGTTTCTTCTTTAGGCAGCTGCGCCCAGGAGAGAGTCTCCTTCGGTCAGTGACACCTGTGGGTCGTCTCTCACGGGCGGTACAACAGCGGTAGCGGTGAGCCATGTGAGATCATAGTGCGGAAATTGTGGGAGACTAAGGTGATGGCCAGCCTCGATGCGCTTACATCCACCCCGTAATATGTAGTGAGTTCGTTCGAGGAGCTGAAGGTGCGATACTTGTATCCTTTCTCGAGTAGAATGATGTTTGATGTATATATAAAGTATAAAGTGGGAGGCGAAGTCAATTCAGGCGAAGTTTACTATTATACAGAACAAGCTGCAGGTGCAGGGCGTATGGGGGGTACAGCTGGTCGAGGGGTTGGAAAAGTTGAGCCGGGGTCGGAAAAAATTCTTGGCGTCGGGTTGAACTTTAAAATTGACATATGCCCCGCACATCCAAGATCTGACGTCGGGTTGGAAAAGCTCCGGGCCCTATGCATTAAGCGAGATCACAAAAAAATTCACATTTGGTTATCAAAGCCTCGACTGAGCATATGCGCAGCATCAACTGAGCATAAAGAAACATCGATGAACGACGAAAGCATCAACGCTCAAAATTGAGCGAATGAGATAATGAGTTGACTAAATGATTTGAGTGTCGCGCTTCACATATGCCGCGCATATACTAGTTCTAAGAAGAAACTCAGCTCGCTCAAGATTCTCTCAACGCAAATGTTGAAGACGATGAGAAAAGTGATAGTGCAAATCAGGAGCAGAACGATGAGAATGAAGAAGAAAATGCACGAGAAAGATCTGACGAGAATAACGTAAGCGATAGCTTGTTAATGAGAAGTTGAGTTCATGATTTCGCATGTTTTGTGCATATGCTAAGCATATGTAGAAGAATCTTCGCTCGTCTTGCTGCAAAGTAGATTCATGATATATGTGATGTTTCGCTCAAGCTGTGCATATGCACGGCTTCAACACTTCGCTCAAGCTGTTTGTCTTCTAGCTACTTTAGCTAAATAATATTAATTCTTGAGCTCATGATTAGCATATGCAGAAAGCTGAGTCGGGGTTGTAATGATTTTGAACTCATGGTTAGCATATGCAGAAAGTTGAGCCGGGGCCGGCATCAAAAAAAAAAAGTTCCGGCCCTGGCTCAACTTTTCCAACCCCTCACCAACTGTAAGCCCGGGCGTATGTATCATCCATCCGTACTCCAGGGTGTGTTAACAGTGTGAGTAACCCACGGATTCGGGCTCCCCGGAACTATCATAAATATGCCTGGGTTCTTTCCCGCTCGTTTCGGCTGTGGAACCCCCGCCCCTCCTTCCACTCGGAGTAATTCCTTCCACTGTTGATGTGCAGCAATCGACATACTACCCTTACTACCCTTACTACCCTTACTGGATCCCTCCCTTATTCCGTACTTTACTCTTAGATACATCGGATGTGCCAACCAGATGCTGTGCTGTACTCCCAACACCTCAGCACTTGCAGGTTTCAAAGGAAAAGATAACCACAACACCATTGTACCAGCGCTGTTAGGAATCGAACCTAATATAAACTAAATCACTCAACGACTGGTTTGTCGCTTGTGCACACCCCGGGATTCCCAGCCGACGCCAGCCTGGGAATTCCAGGCCCGTGTTTCCACTCCTCCCCACTAATGCCGCCCGCCTGCTGCGGATGTACGGAGGTCAATGTGGGTTTGAGACCGTCAGTGCTCGTGTCACCCTCTGTTTGGCTGGAAAACAACTCGAGGTACAGCTGCATTCTGCAGATTCCTGCCTTTGCCACTTCATTGGATCCACCATCGGGTCTGCAGCCTACCTTATCTCTATGCGCTTTGATTCGACACCCCGAACCGCTTTACTCGAAACATGCAGAACCCCACATACTGCCCCAGGACATGTACCTTACCGATCAGACGGTCGGCGGAAACCTTAAGAGCATGCACAGCACAAATATTGGTTCTGTAGTGGAGACAGTGTCGGGTGCGATGTGAGAACTCGATTTGGGAGTCCTTCGCATGTGCCAATCGAGATTCGCAATGCAACTCTCCTCGGAACCACGATGTCAGTGTTTGACTGGTTGCTGTCTCTTGACCTTACATCGTGTGATATAGTATTGGGCGTATGAGACGTACATGCAGTCTGTGCAGAAGCCCTAACCCAATCTCGCTTATAAGGTTTCCTTTCCTATTATCAGGATGGAAGACGAACACAGCGCAGTGTTTTTCAACTCCTCCAAAACTGTTTGATAGGAACATAACCAACAATCTTCGCTTACAAGGTATGATAGCCATAGTAACGTTAAAGTCCTGCTTCGATCCAATCAACGTCTTCCCCTCCACTTTCACCCCTCTGTAATCTGTCACACACTCCTTTACCGAATACGCTGCTGCTTGCGCAATCCGCGCGATCTGAAACACATCCTCCGCCGTTGGATCTTGCGTGTTGATCGTCACCGAACACCCCTTGGCAGTCCATGTTTGCGGCACATTGTAACGTTTCTACGCCATGATGGTGATGGCGTCGGGAACCATAACAATGTCGGCAACAACAGCGTTGCACGACGATGCAGTGATCTTGTGGAATCTTGGACGGCACGGACGGTTTGAAAGCCAGGGTTATCCGTGCCCCGCCCTAAGCTCATCCTAAGCGAAGGATGAGCTTAGGGCGGGGCACGGATACGACGACGATTTTTCAAATCGAATGATCGGAATTCGACAATGGGAAAATCAATAATTGAAATCGTAATATAAAATCCAAGCATCTAGAACATGCATCAACTATGCTTCATAATCAAATAGAAAGTTTGCTTAAACATGCTCTTTATTAAATCTTCTTCATATTCGTACCTCGCCCTAAGAGGATGAGCTTAAGCGGGTACTGATAACTCTTTTTATGACTTTCTTCATAACTTTCTTCATAACTTTCTATCAAATAGTCTTCATGATTCTCTTTACAATTCTCTTGAAGATTCTTTATGAAACTTTTTTCCTGATTCTTTTCATGACTTTCTCCGTGGCATCAACGACTTTTCTAAAGTTGATTCTAAAAACCCTAAGCTAGCGCTGAGCTTCACTCCTCCAGTGTTCCTTCCGATGCTCCATCCAATGCTCTATCCAGTGTTCCATCCAGTGCTTCACTCAGTGCTCCATCTAGTGTTCCATTCCGTGCTCCATTCAGTGCTCTACCCAGTGTTCTACCCAGTGTTTCACTCAGTGTTTCATTCAGTGCTTCATTCAATATAATCACATAAGCAAAAAACAAGCAAAGAAAAAAGAACTGAAAAGGCGCGTGCAGACACGTACAGAGCTGAACAGAAGATAGGAAAATTTTGATGTTCGATGCGGAACGGAAAGTCACGTTACTTGAAATTGACCAATCGGATTGAAGACTCTTAGCTTTTTATTCTATTATATTATACCTTACTCTCGAGTTGGTATTTAGTTTCCAGCCAGTAGCTTGAGTGGTCGGATTTGGTGAGGAGCGCTTATTACTGGCTGGAAACTAAATACCGACTCGAGAGTAGATTTCTTCATATTCAAATCCAAATCGATCCCTTGGAGAAGCGGAAGGCAGAATCGTAGCGGCTACACAAGGCATACTAAATCTGTCCAAGCCATTGTCGTCGTTTTTCCCAAGCCAATTGCAAAGGCACTGCCGCGCTCCAGCTCCCGGGTCTGGCGCAGCATGCGCCGCACAAGATACGATTTTTGCCAACGTCCCATCTGCGGTTTTTCCAAGATGAGAATTCTAAAAGTCAACATCTATGACTTGGTCAGGTCTCCGGACTAAGATACTACATGTATCAAGGAGTAGCGCTTCCACCACTCAGTTTCATATGGTGGCTATTTCTGATATTTATAATCCCAATGCATTCTAAGAAACGTTCAGGGTTCGCAACTTGCAGAAAGTGGGCTTCTTTGATCTTGAAAAGCCACCATACTACGGCTGGATTTCTTGCAAGTCTGACTCTTCAACCCTGCGCTTGACAATGCCGCTCTGATTTTAGGCCTTCAATTGTTTGAAGCTAACGTATACTGTACTATACAAAGTGCGTTCTGTTGGAATACGAGGTCATATGGGGGCATATTGATATATTGGTTGTTGTTGTTAGGAGGCTATCTAGGAGGTGGAAGGTGAAAACTCTACTAGCGGGCCCCAGCCCTACCAGCCCTATGAGGCGGAGGTTACCAACTCCCCTATTTCCAACACGTTCGAATCCACACAAGAAACCCCTTTTCTCCTCAAATACACATTGGCGCCACTCAACGGCTTTACTATAGCATAGCGGAGTGATAAATCATTTGAGTTGAAATATGATTCTTGGGATACGAGCTGTTTAACCTCTGATGGTGGTCCGCGGCTTCGGCAGTGCTAGTGTGATAGACCCGAAGCATACCCGAGACCGCGTGGCAGCTCTTTCATTGCCTTTATCCCTTTCCATCGTTTTATTATGTTCGGATACAGTATCATAAAAACAGAAAAGGTAGTTGTATCTCCCTCCGGGTTCTGCCTACTGCAGTTTACTACTACAACATTAATTCACTCATTACCTCAACCCGACCTTTATTCTCGTATCGTATGAAGCTTATCTACCAATTGAATATTAATAAAACCACTCATTCAGATTGAAGGTTGTGGTATTTAGCCTAGCTGCTTCAGCGCTCTTGAGACTGGCACAAGTCGGCAATGCGGTCGTTATAGACAACTCCTCCAAAAGTACGAAATATCCTATGCAAACACTCTCTAGATAGGCATGGCCGACATAGCATCCCTCTCAATTTCGCTGAATGCCCAGGCGTGAGATTGATATCAAACTGCGACATACCCCAGTGGCGACAGATCGATCACGTTCGCCACAGCTAATCCCATCGCGCCGGCGCGTAAGAGAGCTGAGCTCTAAAGAGAAGTGGATTGGGTGCGGTAGCGTACATAATCGAAGACGTTGCTGTAGATCGAAGAGCGTGTTGATCCAAGAGGTCTTAGGAGTGCAGGTACTTTTCATCTAATGTAAATCTAAAGTTTTTATCGGTCACTCTGCCGAACATGCTCAAAGCACTTTGGGTGTTTCGAATGCTACAATACGACCTAAAGGTCGAACCATTGAAGAAGAACAGAATAAAAGTCGAAAATGAGCTACACAGTTATCTCGTTAAGTAGAAGCATAATCCCATCCCTCCAGCAAGAACCTAACAACCGCCATACCTAGATAGACATATAGCAACAACTCTACTCCTAACAATTTGTTGTCTCCCTAAAGGGTTCCAAACTTCCACCACCCATCAACTCACAAACCCCCAACAACTCAAATTTCTCCACTCCGGAAAAAAGTCATCCCATCCCAACAAACTTTCACAGTTGATGCCCAGATTTCCAGGACTGGTTTCGAGACAGTAGCACAGCTTTTGCACGAGGGAATGTTCTGGAGCTGGCACGATACGAGTGGATTAAATAGGTGAGTGAGGGATTGGGGAAAACAAGGGGGAGAGAGAGTAAGATAGGAAGTGGTGGTTTGGGGGGTTTGGTTTTTCGAGGTTGGAGGATTGGGGGTTTACAGGCAGGGGAGAATTAAAGTTCGAGTGAGTCTTTTGAGGGGTCAATCGTAAGGCAAAAAAAGGGTTGAGGAGTTGTTGAAAATGTAATGATGGGGGTTTTGTCATGGGAGGCTTGGGAGGTATGGAGCCTGCAATTTGTGGGATTGAGCAGAAGCTGACTGGGCTTTTGGGGAAGGAAAAGTTGCTTTGATTTTGATCGCGCGCGGCAGCTGCTGCCCGCTTTTGGGTAAATTATACAAACATCTTCTGAGGAAGGCCGCGAACAATAACCATGATTCCACGACTGGTGGAACTTCAAGCTCCTGAGATTTCTTGAAATTTTTTTACTTTATGCTTCCAAAGGCTTCAATCTCGACGAGCTTGTAGATGGAGTTTTCGAAAGCGTGAGCAGTCTCGGGATTGCTACAAGTTCGATGCTAGGGGGGAACCTTGCCTTCATGGATTCCTTCGCTTGCGCTTCCTCGTGGGTTGGCCGGGTTCTACCAGATATACCGCCTTGCGCAGTTCTACGGCTTGTCCATCCCCATCGCAACGATTCAAGCACGGCTCCACAGGCATCACGATCTTCCCAAGAAAGCCGCTCCTGCCCACCAGCATCTCGCTGTCGGCCTTCAGAGTCTTTCCTGTCGTGATGTCAATCAACGTGTACTTTTCGACATCGCGTATTTTGAAAGATTCGGAGCCGTTTTTGAGTGGATTCAGCGGCAGCTGGGGACTGAGACTGTAGGTGAGCGTTGACACTTGAAGTTTGAGTGCAAGACTGGCTGCCGGTACTGATATCTCGTCGCGAAGTCTTTTCGTAGCCCCTTTTTGCTTTTTGATGACTGGGAAGACTTGACCGACGAATTTGAGGAGCTGTGCATTGAATTGCTGAATATGTTGTTTCTTAACATCCGTAAACTTTTTGGTGGCCGCAAATGCTTTTAGCGTTTCCGAACGCCAGGCTTTGATGGCTGACTTATCTGTACTGTGTCAGCTCTGTGCTGATCTTACTATAGGGCGACTTGGATAGACATTTCATACCTCTCCGTGGCTGAAGTTGTGCCATACTGTTTTCAACTTCCTGGAGGATACAGATAAAGCGTTCTGACAGACCCAAAAAGTAGACACCTTCTCCCAGCATATGCGCCTGTAGGTAGTGGTGGATCATGTATCTTACGAGATACTCACCCGCTTGTGGGAATCTTTGCAGGACCCTCGCCACATCTTCGTTCCCATCGGCGGAGAAGAGTTCCTCATTTCTGGACTGTAGATACTTCTTTTCGAATATGTCGATTTCCACCTCGACCCAGTGTCGGATATGCTGAACAAGAGACTCAAAGTCTTCCAGAATTTCTGTATCTGGAGTTTGGGCCACAGGCTGTAGGCGAAAGAGATCATCTTTGCACGCATCTAAGCCCTTCTGCAAGTTATCTATTTGCGCTTCCATATCATCCTTATCTTGAGTCGCCTCATTATAGAGTGTAGCACAGTTGCGTGCTTCGTATCGAAGATAATTTGTTTCGCCTTGAAGATTATGGTATGACTGCTGAAGTTGACACATCTCCTGCTCAATGTTTTGCAGACGATTCACTTCCGCTTGTAGGTTCCAGCAGTCCTGCTCAGTGGTCGTGCTGGGTGAAACTAAATTGTTGTACTCGCTTTGGAAGTCTACCATGCGCTGCTGACCTGTAGCGTCTGATGTAGCAACGATCTCACATTCGCTCTCCGGCTCCTGTGTTAAATGCCAAAGCTGTGGTGCTTCTGTTCGAATTCTCAAGTCTCTTCGGTCTTCAATCTGTAGAGACAGCTCTGGAGTAGAAGTACGATCGCTGGTGACAGCCTCAAAGATTTCCTCCAAAAGAATTTCTGGAATCTCTCCGAAGTCCTTAGATGCGGCGGTCGTCATCGCGTCATCTTCCTGAGACGACAAGATAGGTGAGCTTTCCTTTGGTTGCTCGGGTTGGACCTGAGTACCGTCGTCCATCTTGGCCAATGCTGAGATCATTTCTTGGTTTCGTGAGTGGTAGCTCTGACCATTCAAGGCATTCTCGTCTTCTAAAACCCAATAAGCTAAGAATAACCTTCTACAGATTTATCCAAGCTCATCAATCTTGATGTCTAAAAGACTCACCAATAATCGGACTTGACGAGCCGCTCGCGTTTGTAGCCTGCCCCATGTTGCCGGCTTTGAAGTCTTTGAGGGTAGTTGTCAGGTATTGGTGAATTGAGCTCAAGTTGAGCTCAAGTTTATGCCCTTGGTTTCACATGTGACCTTTTCACTTGTCTGTAATTTCAAGTTCCAAACTCTCACTTACCCCTTATCACAACCAGTCAATTTTTGGTCCGGCTGTCACCAATTTTTGTCAAATCTTCGGCTCACCAGAAACCTTTCGCTCTCGTCCAGAGTATCAAATCAAGGCTTGGTCTCAATAAACGGACAACAATTTTGTCATTTCGACTACCATTTTGTCTTTTCTGACGTCACTCTAGAGAAGTGACCCTTGTTGCGCTCTTCGTCATGTCACCAAAACGCAAAAGAGAACCTGAGCTTGATCGTAAGATACTGGTCGCTGTTGACTTGTAGGTGCCAATTTCTTCATGGCATTCAGTAGACTGACTTCGAGTAGCGGTACCACATACTCTGGCCTTGCTTGGACGCAGACACGCAAGGTAATCTAATGAGTTACCTCAATTCCACTTGTACAGACAACTAACCCGGAAGCAGCCTGGCTTACAGACGCCCATTATTCAGTGGCCTGACGCTAGATCTGGCGGACTTGAAGGTATCACGAGTGACAAGGTACCATCGTAAGTATCTAAGCTGCAGCCAGGATTTGCTTGCTTACTGAAGCTTTTCAAGTGAGATACGGTATGACGGAGAGAACTTCAAATGGGGCTTTCAAATTCCGGATCATGGGCCAAGGCACCAATGGTTTAAGCTTGAACTTGGCCCTACCCAAGGCCGTAGCAGATCAGAATTGGCGCATTCTTTTCCAGATCCCAATGCCGCGCCCCCTGGCTATGACATTTCTCCAGAGAAACTTGTGACAGATTATCTCACTGCTCTTCGCGAGCACTCCGAGAAGGTCCTTCTCCACAAGCTGCCTGAGAGTGCAATGCAGTCCACGCCCATGGAGTTCATAGTTTGTCTACCTCATGATTTGATCTTGTCGTTCGTACCTGGCTGACTGAATAAAGATAACGGTTCCCGCAGTGTGGTCAGATGCGGCACAAGCGAAAACTCGAGCCTGTGCTGAAAACGCCGGTATGGGCGTGGGTTCCTCGCTCCAGATAGTTTCAGAACCGGAAGCCGCGGCGATATATGCATTGGACGCTATGGACCCGCACGACATTAAGAAAGGCGATACTTTCGTACTCTGCGATGCCGGTGGAGGCACGGTCGACTTAATATCTTACACTGTCTCTGCGCTGAAACCAAAATTGCAACTTTCGGAAGCTAGCCCAGGAAGTGGCTCACTATGTGGTTCATCGTTCCTTAACCGTATATTCCAAAGGTTTCTCGAGGACAAACTTGGAAATCAGCCTGGTTGGGACCAAGACGTGCTAGAAGAAGTGAGATGCATCCTAGCTTGATTATCCTCCTTTTACTGACGTAAGACAGGCAATGAAGCGTTTCGATGTTGTTGTGCGTTCCTGCCTGCTAAATTGCTACTGCTTCCAGCTAATGGCGGCACGATATACTAGATCAAGAGACAGTTCGGCGGAACAGATGGTGGAGAGTTCTTTGTCCCAGGCATGTACTGCTAAAACGGCTTTTACAAATTTTAGCAATACTTACCTTTGAGTAGTCCCCGGACTTCACGACAACGCCCGTCTGGATGTCCGTAGGGGAAGACTGCGAGTCACTGATGCCGAAATCCAAGAAGTCTTCGATAAAGTCATCCCAGAAGTCATCGCCTTAGTTAAGGGGCAGATTCAAGCTACGAAAAAGCGTGTCAAAGCCGTGCTAATTGTGGGAGGCTTCGGACAGAGTGCTTATCTCCGCGACTGTATTCGGGAAGCGGTTGGTAGTAAGGTGAAAGTTATGCAATCGCCAAATGGGTAGGTGCAACACGTCTTGGTTGAACTACATGGCTGGCCTACTCACTGGCAATAGATGGACCGCCGTGGTTCGCGGCGCTCTTATGAAAGCGCTTGCTACCACATCCCCACGAATCGCAACAGTGAGAGTGACAGGCAGATCCGCTCGAAAGCATTATGGCTTGCAGTGCGATACTGATTTTGTTAACAGACGCCATGATGCTAAGAGACGGTCAGTTATGCTTCCTAGGCAAAGGAAATCTCGATCCGATATAGATGGCTGACTACCTTGGCAGGTTCTGGTCGGATTACGAAGGCACATATCGTGTTTCCACCATGGATTGGTTTATCAAAAAGGTATTCTCGCAAGCAATACGTTTTGTGATCGAACCAACATGGTAATAGGGAAAAACCGTCAGTGAGAACAAGCCTCAGCGCCTCCAGTATCACCAAACTTGGTTGAAGTCGATGGGGCCGCCCACAAACGCCATTGTCAAGATCCGCTACTTTGCTGATCCTGAGAATATGGGAGCGCCTCTGTACGGAGATGACCGTCAGTATGTCTCCACTCGATCAAGTTACCAGACTAATATTCGGATATAGCGGACGTCACTATGCTCGTCAGAGTTGAGGCCGACCTCAGCCGGATCCCACCTACCCATTTCCCAGAAGAGACGGGACTTAACGGTCAAGATTACTATATTGTCGAATTCCAGCTCGAGGTGACTCATTACTCGGCGTCTACTGGGTATGAGCTCATTCATGAGGGTGTCAATTATGGGCAAGTTGCTGCTGAATACGTATGAGAATTATTGGCTGCTCGCGCCGACGGATCTTTTCTTGAATATTCTATGTCGTGGTTGTTGATGGAAGATGTTGCAGGAAGCTTAGCGGAGGATATGGCACAAGATCGTTTTTATCTACTACTTACTTCAGCCATGATGTTTTCTCTTGTTGTTAGGCAGGGATGCATTACACATAGTCAGAGAGAGGACAGAATTGAATCCGCACCTTTGGACTTGAAAGAAATCCGCAGCTTGATAAACCCCGTCATGTACCATTCCCGCCACTGAAATAAGTTGTGATATCGAGATTCAAAAACAGATTTGAACTTGCAGACCTAGGCGAGACAATGTGTGATAATGAGTATATAAGAATAAAAGAATACCGCCCTAAGCTGATATCGATTGCCATAGCGAGAATGTGAGCGGGAATACTAATGGAAGGTGAGCCGGTTTTTGTAAGCGCGAAAGATTCGAGGAGATGAGTGTACTACCTTCTTGGAATTTTACAATAATACCCGAGAGTAGGCATACCTCAAACGAAGAGACTAAAACCTACAAAGCCTAAACAACCTCCACATTAACAATCTTAATATCCTCCTCCGGCTTCTCCTTATAAACCCTCGCATTCTCAATCCGATGCACAACATCCAAGCCCTGCACCGCCCGCCCAAAAATTGTGTGCTTCTTGTCCAACCACGGCGTCTTCTCCGTCGTGATGAAGAATTGGCTGCCGTTTGTATTCAGGCCCGCATTCGCCATGCTCACCGTATACGGCTTATCGTGCTTCAGCGTGCTAAACTCGTCCTCGAATTCGCGGCCCCAGATCGATTCGCCGCCAGTGCCGTCGCCGAGGGGGTCGCCACATTGGATCATGAATTTGCGGATGACGCGGTGGAAGATGGTGTTGTTGTAATAGCCGTTTTTGGCGTGGGTGACGAAGTTCTCGACGGCTTTGGGGGCGGCTTCGGGGAAGAGGCGGAGGTGGATGTCGCCGTAGGTAGTATGCAAGATTGCGGCGGTGCCGGTTTCGTGGGGTTTTGCTTCTTTTTCTTGGCGGGAGTTGAAGTTGCGGGGTTTTTCGTTTTGCACGTCGCGGGTAGATTTGGTGATTTCGGTTTCGTTGGTGAAGATGTAGAAGCGCACTTTACCACTAGCGGTGGTGACGAGCATGGGGTCGCGGGCTTCCGATTCTTGGATGAGGGGGTTGGCGGAGGCGGCCATGGTGGCGGTCATGACGGATTTCTGTTGGGGCGCGCCTTGGTAAAGGGCGAGGTTTAGAGAGCGGAACGGTTCGTCTTTGCCGTAGACTTTGACGACGCGGTTGACGAGTGTGTTGATTACTTTTGTGCCAAGGATCGAGCCGTAAATTATGAAGTTGCTGGATTCGTCGAAGATGACGTTGATTTTGTTCTGCAATGCGGGATTCTCTAGCTCTCTTTCAACGGCTAGTCGTCGGCCGAACTCTACGTCTTCTAGCTTTTGGATGGCAGTATTCGCTTGTTGCATGTCTGTGATGGTTTGGATTGACTCGTCATAGGTTCGGTAGAGCTTTCCAGTGGCGAAGTCGAATACTCGAACCTTGCGGTCAGGAAAAGAGAAGGTCGCAAACTGCGCACCTGACGGTGATATAGAGATGGAAACTGGTAATGATTTAGATTTCTTGAAGTCAAATAAATCTGTAGAGCTTTTGTATTTGAAGACGTTGTCAGGTTTCTCGTAAGTATCACTCGCCCGCCAGTACTCAACCATCCCGTTAGCATCTGCAGATATGACGCAGTCGTACTCATTGTTATAGGCCATCGTCGTTACGGGGCTTCTGTGCAGACCGTCCATAGCATGGATGGGTTCCTGCGACTCACCTCGGCCATCATAGATATTGATACATGGTCTATTCTCATCTGCTACTGCTAGCAGAGGTAGCGATGCGCCACGTCGATGTACCCAGCATATTGATCTTGGCGTATGTTCTAGCTGAAGTATGGCCAGTAAATCTATACATCGATGTCAGTTTGCCACCAGTAACCCCACAGAGTGGATCTCCATACCAAAGGTAATCACATCAAAGATCTTGATTGTTCTATCTGCTCCTGCTGTTGCAAAACTTCTACCATCTTGGCTCACACTGACGCTTCTTATTTCCCCTACATGTGCCCGAAACTCTTTCACCGATTCTATACCCACAGCGATTTTCTTCCAGAACTTGACAGTCCCATCTATTGAGCATGTAATCAAGAAATCTGTAAGTGGCGTTACGGTCACGAAGGACAGCTGATCTTTGTGCATCAACGATTTCGAGTACCGTGAAGACGCAGGTAGGGCAGAGATGTACAATTTCTCGTACGGAAGAATACGCCGCTTTTTCTTGGGCGTACTGGAGGGTAGTGCAGGTCCAATATCATTGTCAGATGAGGAGTCTGTGATCGGTGTTAGTTAAACACTCAATGAAATGGATCCACTGCAAACCTTCCACATCTACATTACCAGAGCCGTCGGCACTCGGTCGAACGTCCTCGTTTCCATTTTCGTAATCAGAGCGCGAACGTTTACCTACCCGAACCTGAGTGGGAACAACAGGCCTAGTGTCTAGCATAGCTAATCTCTTTTTAATTAGTGTCTGATGTCTGTTATTCCTGAGTTCGTGATAAATGATGAAGTTGGAGTTTAAGATAGGCGCGATGTACGCGCGGCAGGGCTAAAGTAAGGCTTAGAGTGGATTTTCGCGAAATGAAAGTACATTTCAATCAATTGGACTCTACGACATCATCCAGAGACGTGTAGAATGATTTCCATCAGATGCAATACGGGTCTCTGCGAGGTTGGACAACGGTCCCTGCCCGCGGTGCACCCGAGTTTTACTGATATGTCGACACGGAAATATGCACACATCCTTCCTGTACTGTCATCTCTGTCTGGCATTGTTCTACAGTCACTTCCAGATCGTCGATAAGATATTCGGATGTCAATGGACAGCAAGTCATTTTATTCTTAGACTAGCTCGTTGGCGTCTTACAATCAGAACCCTAGAAGCCTGCTGTCTTCCAATTATGGATTTGGTACGCGCTTCTTCACGTAATGCCCTTTTACTACAATCCCCCCCTTACGCGCTAGGATACGGGCGATCGTGATGAATCACGAATTGGCGAACCATTTCTATGTCTTCCGGGCTCGCGCGATTTGCCAACCTACGAGCTTCTGCCGCCCAGATATAATCTGGTGGATTTGCGATTCCAAACGTTATGTTTGGCCATACTCCCCATTCGCTGTTATGCACGTAAAGGCCCACTCCGTGGAGTTCATGGACAGGGCAGGTAGGCGATATACACCGATCAGGCCTAGCGGGTTCTGCATACACGATCTGCGGGACGTGTTGATGTGGTTGCTCCGGCTCAGAGAAAGGCCTATCTACTCTAAATACGCCGAGATGAGAGCCTGCCATCTTACACTGCGTACGATCCTGGTCCTGATATTTCCCCTTCACTTCTTCCAAGCAGCTTATAAGCACTTCAAGTGGATGTCCGTCTTGCATAATTGGAAACTCCGCATGCCGCCTTGTGGGATCTGGTGACGCGTTTCGCATATTTGTACGATGAACTAGGTCTAGGATCGCTCCGTTATCATGATCTGAGGCTTGTCGAGCATCGTTGGCGCTCTCTTGGTTTATCGAGTCTAGAAGAGCCTGGAACTCGTCGTAGCTTGTGGAGGGTTGTTCGGAGTTGGAGATGTCACTCACCTCATAAGGCTCGTGTGGCATAGTTTCGTAACAACCACTGCGAGGGCACGTACATCTTTGTTGATCGCTCCGACCTACCAGGGACGGATCGAGTGGCGGAACGGGAGGGCTGAAGTCGACGGATAGTGACGACTCTTCATGAGGCTCCAACCTTGGCTCTGGTGTGGGGGTCTTACTATGTGGATCGTAATTCACGGCGTATTGAAGACCTGGTGTTTTAGATGTCTTGGGAGCTCCTGGTGTTTGAGGCCGGATTAGTCTTTCTGGTGTTTGGGGTGGGTCGTTTGCCATTGTCCCACAAACTATTAGATCTACGATCTAAACTAGTCTCGCTCTAAGAATCCCGCGCCGAGAAGAATTGTAAGGTGGATGGTATTGAGAAAGCTTGGTTGAGTAAGGCAAGAAGAGTATGAGATATCGAAGTTATAGGTCCGGAACCTCGACCCCGACATTCGAAATAGGCTAAACAATAAGTACGACAATAGCATCCACAACAGTCCAAATTCGACAGCAGTGTCAATAACACATCCATTCTGACTATGGTTCCAATCTCCGTTGAACACAGTGTTATCAATGAGGCGAAGACGGGACGATGCAGCACCTCTTCCAACAAACCGAAGATTCAGAAGAAAACTAGTCATATTCTCTACATCTTTAGAACATCTTGGATATTGTCTATACCTCGAGTACCAGGATCGTCTACAAGCTACGGATCATCAAATTCGGTATGCCAAGACCCTCATATCTCCCGGAACAAATTCTCCCAGCTGTCAGCCGTATGTTGCCTCTTGAAGCCCCAGTATAGTGCGAAGTCCTCAGGCGTCTCCTGGTTCTCCTGCAACCGGTGATACGCTGCCCATATAGCAGGTGGCGGGTTACTCGCTCCGAACGGGCCTTGAGAAATCATTGGGTACTTTTGAAATAGATAGACACCTTGAAAGTGAGTATGTTCAATTGGGCATTCTGGCGACCTACACAGTCCGACGATGTCCGGAGTTGGAACTTGTCTTCTAATCCTTAACCGCACAGATGCTGCAGACGGCAGAACCTCAACTCCTCTAATCGGAGCTGATGGGGAGCTAGCGTTCGACGAAGCTTGCCCTGTTAGTAGATCTTGTGAACCTGGGAAAGCTGGTGCGTTAAGCTCGGAATCGCTTGTCTTGTCGAAGAACCCACCGTGCTGGACGAATGCGGGGGCTCCCTGCTGCAATGAGTGGCTTTTTTTCGTGTCGATCTTGCCATGAGCTGGATAAGGCTCGTCTCTGCGATTCAATCCTGCCGACTCCCTGTCTAGTGAGGTCTTGACTCTACCGTCATCCGTGCCAAAGTCTCTCTGGTCATTGGTAAAAGACGGCTGATATAGTTCTCCTGCACCCCTACAATGGTACTCTTTGTTATTTGGACTGTTGAAAGGACGAGAGAAGTTTCGCACTGGCTTTGAGATACTGCTTACCTTCAACCTCAGGACCGTTGGTTGCGCAGTAGTTGGTACTGAAGAGGATCCTGCTCTTGGCTTTTTCCGAAGACGCACCATGTCTGCAAGGATGCTATGGAATGACCTGTGCGTGCGGTCGAATTTAGTCGTAAAATCTAGTGCCGGGTAACTGCTTGAATGCCGAGAGTCAGCTGGTTTTGAGCAAACAAAAGATGATGATCAGGAATTAAGAGAACAGATCATAAGCTTTTAGGTATTGTAGAGTTTTGCGAACACCACCATTAACAAGGCTTGCCGATCATTAATCAGCCTGAAAGAAGTAGAACAACGGTCTTATTTAGTAGCCTAACAACGAATGCAGACGCCGTTCACATGAGGAAAGAGCATTGTATCCATTGTTCCATTAACCAATTGCGCTTCTTACACAGGCTGCACCAGGGCGCGCAAACGTCAGGAAACAATAGCCGGTTTTGGAGAGATATGTAGACAGATAAGTAAACTCGTCGTCTTCTTGGAATAGTATAAGCAATGACTAAGGTTCAGTTGCAAGCTTAATCGATAAAAAGGGTTGGGCAAAGGAATATATGGAAACGATCAATCTTAGGTTTTCGTACTGAAATCGTCACATACTATAATAGTGGGAAAAGAGACCCAAAGACTTGAAGATAGACTTAGAAGCAGGACACGCTTTCCAAATGAATGATGAAAAGCAGGGTACTTTCCTCTTTCTACGCTAGCAGGTGATAGCGAGGCTCGATCACTTGCTGGTCTCGCCGCCAGTTCTCTCTTCCTGCCCAAACCACCTCTTCGCCATCGTGGTCGTCTTCGTTGGATGATGTCGATTCTCGCCGCCAGTTCTCTCTTCCAGCCCCAGCCACCTCTTCAGGAACGGGAATCTCCTCATCAGATGACATGAGTTCTTCTCCATCAGCAGAATAGTGGGTCACCCCAGCCCGCTCCGCTTCTGCCAAACGATTTTCTCCTTCAGTAAAATACTGTAAGACCCCAACTCGCTCCGCTTCTGCCAAACCTTCACGGATATGGTCTTTATTTTCGCAAATCTGTTGTTCGGTAGGAAAAATGTACTGGACCTGGTCCCAATCGGGTGCCCTATACAGACCGAATTTGCAATAGTGAGCATGGCATGCCCATTCGCGAGATTTATCCAACCTCGGTATTACGCGACTGAATTGCGCATATACTATCTTGTCGTCAATCAAGAGTTGAAGGAAGTACATGTGCAACCTCAGATGAAATTCGACGATTCGATCCTCACCCTCACGAATCTGCTTGAAACAGTCTTCGCAATATTGCTCGCTTGGGTCGCGACCGTAGCTGACGATCACATAATTCTCGTTCCCACATTTGGCCTTCGAAGTCAAAGGGCAAACGTATCCGCCGTCGCACGGATCGATGACCAGATATTGGTGTATGTGGCAGCACTCCGAGTACACAACCGCGTGTGTTTGACACATCTTGTCTAGAGCAATGTTGGGTTTGAGGTTGTGGGACGGAGCCGATGAGTGGCAGTATTATGTTGCTCAAAAGAATAATTTGCTGAAGGCTAAGGTAAGTTGATAAGTCTCAAGATTTGTATTGTTCTATATGTTTCGATTCAGGACAATGACCTCCTCAAAATATTTTGAATGTGTGGATCGATCGCTTAAAACAATGGTAGAATTCTTGTATGTTTCCCATTCCATTGTCAGCATGCATTTGACAACATGTTTGGTAATCTTGCGATCTCACTGTGTTGATAAGAAGAGCCCTAAGTTTTGCTGTATAAGATACCCGCTAAGTCCACTTTTTAAAAATTGCAAAAGAAACACCAGAATGGTGCGAAGAAACTTCTCATTCAATTGTCGACACTGAGAAGTTTGCTTCCTGTTACAGGGCTTTGGGGAGGGCATATTGGGAATTTGTAGACGGCGGGGGGGGCCGTAGACCCATATTGAGGTACTTTTTTGAAGTGCCTCAACATGGGCTCGTACTCGTGACCTAGTATGGTCACCCTTGCAATCCGGCAAACCGGCCGGCAAGGTGTAAGTACATGGTAGGGGTGATATTTTCATATATCAACACCAAAAAATCGAAAAAAACAAAGAGAAGGGAACGCTAATACATTTCGGGCTTACCTTCTACTTTCATAACACCCAAAGTTCACTCCAACATTTCTAAAACCCATCAGGTCGGTCATTGCCCTTCGAGCTATGCGGAGACCAGAACGAATTTTTTCAAAATTATCTTTCCCCGCAAAATAAGTGATCAAATTCATTCTAATTGAACTACAGGTGTTAATTCTGTTATTACACTCAGCTTGGCAATTGTTCGAGGCATTACTATCAAACAGGTACACAGGATGATGAGGTCTTTGTACTCACTGCCACGGCAATGTGTGATACGAAAGTGCAGAATCATTTACATATCCTATATCGCCATTGTCCTCATCATCGATGCTAGACTCATCGTCACTTCCGAACCGGGACCTAATTCGTCTTCGCCATCCTTATCATCTCTGCCCTCATTGTCGCCATCGTCTTCCTCGTGGTCCCGACTGTAAGGGTTTCCACACGCGACACGGAATTGGTCGAGCTCTCGTCTCCGCTGATTTCTCAGCTCGGAAAGCGTTCTATCAATATCGCCAGGAGAAGCAGCTGATATTCTTGCTTCATCCATTCTCTTGCATCGGATAAACTCAAAGCAGGCTTTGAGTTGTCTTCTTCTCTGGCTGTAGCACCAATCGCAGAAAGGCCTGTTGCTCATGACGATCTCGCCGATAACCTGGTAGTGTCCTCCGAAGAGTACATTCTCATCAGGTAAATCGAAATTCGTACATGGCGTAGCAATGCAGTAGTACTGTACGTGCATACATTGGTGAGTTTTATGGGAAATGGCCCGACACATTGCGAATCTGGGTTGTGATGCTAGAATGGAGCTGGGAAGGCGAGAATAGGTTATGGATGTTGGATGGCTGCCTCTGGTGTATAACTCAGCTGCTTTAAACTCCTGACTGTGAGTCATTGGATCCATATATTAAGCAGATACGCTGTTTCATTCTCAGATTTCTTTGAAGCATGGTGGCATCGTTGACAACCCATCGAGGACAAAGAGACTTCAAAGGGCCTTTGACGGCGCAGCTTCATTATACAAAGAGTATGAGGGTGGTCCCTTTCAGAAATCGAATCAAAGGCATTCGACAATGCCATTGTTTACCAATAATAAATTTCAGCTTGCCAAAGAGTGTGGCACATCGTATTTCGACGGCCGCGGTCAAATACACCAGGGCCTGTCAGATATGCTTCTTCACGCGCTGACTCGGCTCTGTGACTCAAATCTCCCCAAAAACTACTTCTCCACTTTCCGCTTACGTATAACCTTTACGTGAACCGACTGCCACAGAGAGATTCCAGTACAGAAAATGGGCTGCACTCCGTCGCGCCTTGAGGACCCATCAGAACAAGCGGTCCGCCGGCGTGAAGAAATCATGACGCAAGCGCGAAGGCAAAGGGCTCGCGACTCGAACAAGTCAAAGCGCGAGGAGTGGATCCGCCACAAGTCGCAGAGAAGGATGGACAAGCTCCATACAGCCGACGGCATCCCAGAAGGATGGGGCATACCAGATCTAGGCTATGCAGATAATCGTGATGGCCCCTATGAGCAGTATCCCTGGAGTGTTTGATATGGATAGTAACTGACTGGGAATAGGCTGGCCCCGTGTGACGCCTTAGTGACATTCCTCTCGCCGAGTATAACACCCTATGTTGTTTATATTCTATAGCCTTTGGTCTTCGTCCTGCTAGCGGTCCTTCGCCTATATAATCAGATGTGCCTATGAGATATCATAAGTACATAAAGACATTATTGCCTTATCCCTGGTTGACTCATAATTAAGATCTATCGCTAATAATCGAAATTCTGCCGTGTCACTAGCTGAGACCCAAGCGTTTGTCGGCTACCTCTCGCCAAGCGAAACAAGAATAACGATACACAAAAAGCCATTGTGCGTGATATTTCAATGAGGTATATAATGAAATTGGAAGATCATTATCTTCTATAACTCGAGATGGGTGGGTAAGCATAGCTAACATATTGACAGCCTGAGCGATACTCGAAAGCACATTTGCTTCGTATGAAGGGGTAGAAAGGCGTAAGGCCTGCTTGTTTTCGAATTCTCACTCTTGAGATATGGCCGAGTAATCAAGGTCTAAGAGGTCTCCTTTCAACTCACTGATAGTATAGAACCACTACTGCATGACTTTCCTAGTATATACAGCTGCCATCATTACCTCTGGACTTCGTCGGGTGCTATATTACCCTTGTCTAAAAATATCTGTTCTTTGTTTTGGAGACGCTCTGCTCATCGACCTGTCCGGATAATTCAAAACATTACCGCGAAATTGTTTTTCCATCTCAGTATCTGTGTTGTGTTCTTTGTCGCAAAGCGCATGTGCTCTTTGTTCTTGTTCTTGATGGATAGAGCCTTGTCTGCCTATGATTCTCGTCATTGTGACAAGGTCAATAATGACATTGGGCATTCTCATATACCCTGACACCCATTTTGTTTCTTTAGTCGAATTACTCGATCCTGAACAATCGAGATCACAGCTTCAACGTCCCAAGCTTCCTACTCTCTTCCAACCGAAAACATTGTCTTTTTCCCTTTCGATCAAAGCATAAGAAGCTCGCCAACTTGTATTCATTCATCCCTTCTTCTTCCTTACCATGACCTCGAATCACGAACCTACAACAACCCTACCAAAACTCTGCACCAAAGCTAAATTTGACGTGCAACGGAATTGTAACGAACCAACTAAAATGTCATCAAACTCTTATGCCACCACGGCCACTATGGTTGGTCACCCCGGCACTCGCACCACCACTATGCAAGGACCATTACGCACTAAGCAAGTCGGCTCTGTCCCGGCTTTTGGAGATGGCAAAGGAGCAGCTACCATAACCTCCAGTCAACCCCTTCAAGAGCCGAAACCTACTGCTATCAGTACGTCCGTAGGGGATAGAATCACCACTATGAGTACTAAGTATACCGGCTTAGGAGGAGCTACCATAGCGCCCAGTCCCTTTGTTGTACCGAAATCTGCGGAATTCAGTCACCCATTGGCGAAACGCAATGCATGGGTGGAAAACGCCACGCCTGCTAAGGTGGTCCCACTGAGCACACCCACGACCATGGCGCAGATTCACAAGCCAAGAGACATCTACTCAAGGAGTGTAACCCTCCAGAATGGGGATGTGTCTATCCAGACTGCACCACCAGAGCCTAAGAGCACGACCGGCTTTGATCCCGTATTAGTGCCAGCGCCCACCGAAATCGTCGACACTCGCGTCATCCCTGCGGAGATCAGTGGAACTATCGGTCCAGTCTCCACGCTCAACCATACCCTGAGTAATTTCGGCACTCATCGCAGGAATGACACCGAGCACAGGAAGCATCACCGAACGAATCACAATTTCAATCACACCAAGACTATCATCGAGGAGCTCACCAAAACGAAAGAAGTCACGAAAACCATCACCTACTTTCCCCAACTTCGTACCCACAACTCCTCTCGACCAGTCACCATTCCGGGATCCGTCCCCACTCTCGACTCGGCCTACACGCAAATGACTTACCATCATGAAAATGCTGTCCAGCCAACCCAGAGTGCTATTTATGGCTCATTCCAATCAGCCATCCCGGAGATTTCACACCAGCCTGTCTCCTCTCAAGCGTTTCAAGCGGCAAGCCCGCCTTCAATCGCGATCCTTGTCTACGGTTTCATAGTGGCAGCTATGCTCATATCTGCCTATGCACAATGGGTCCACTACATCGTGACCGGCGAAGTTGAAGATGAGCCGCTTGAAGAGGAGCTAAACAAGGACACAGTTGCAAAGATCAAATCCTGGGTTCACATTGAGGAGAAGCAGGACAGGGAGGCACTTGCTAGAATAAAAGCCAGGGCTGAGAGCAAGACAAGAGCTGTATACGAGAAGAAGCTTGCGGAGAAAGAATATGAAGAGAGCAAGAGAGTCTCGGCAGAGTATAAACGCGAGAGAGAGCTTACAGACAAAGACTGGGAGGAGAGTGAGAAGAAAATAGCCAAAGACTTGGAGGAGAGAATAAAGGAAACACCAAAGTACAGCACTCGCAACATGGACCCAATCGCTGCTTATGTCTCGATCTCCACCGCCGCACAGAAAATCCAGGCCGAACGTCAACAAGCAGTGTCTGGCGCTTACATGGAGGAACAGGGTGAGAAGCTCAGAGAGAAAGAAGCTAAGGAGGTCAAAGAGGCACTACGACGGAGGGTGACTTACGCCTTGGATGCCCAAGTCGACCCGATGGACTAACTTCAAACAAGAGAGCCTGGCTCTGGATGAGGAGAGCCTGGCTCTGGATGAGGAGAGCCTAGCTCTGGATGAGGGGATCCAGGGAGCATAAGAGGTGAGAGTTGTTTCTGATCGCATTTTCGGACTCTTCCCTTTTTTGCACATATAGAATGTAATTCAGGAGGTTGAAGTTGAACCTTTTGCAACAATCTTTACAACCGTGTGACTCATGTGAATGATTTTCTTGATACTACCGAAAGTGATGCAAGCAATGAAATAAATAATTTTCATAAAATGCAGGCTAACACCATCAGATTTAGGCTTATTACAACCGAGACTGCAATAATTGCCAATGCACACAGGGTACAGAATTTCAGCATTAATTCTTGGACTCGACAAAGACCACTAATTCAGAACTCAAATTATGGAAGTAAGACAATTAAGTATGGTAGTATCGTCAACATATTTTATGGTCTTGCTAAATGCAAGTGTTCAATGTATATGCCTCGCATTTCGATTGCTGTTAAACAACACGCCTTAGACGTGTCAGGTCGTACGCTCGAATGCTCTCCGTTAATTTCGTACTATCCGAGTCCACCTTCGTGCAAGTCCAATTACTCACTCACTCATTGTATTGTTAACAATCGTCCCAACATTCCTTCAAACAATCTTTTCTTCCTAAGATGCCGATGTCTTTGTCTGAAAGCTTTGTGCTCAACACAAAGACTACTATCTATTGTACCCTCTCACTCTTATCCAACACATATTAATGCCAATTCAATCATGTTGTTATTTCCCCATTTCTCACGAAACATCCTATCCCACTCACCTACACAGCCATCTTGAACCACCCACCCACACCACACCACCACCACCAACCTATCAAAAACAATGGCACCCCAACCCCCAACCTTCGCCATCCCCCCCGCCCTCCCAGCCTCCGGCACCTACCCCCGCGGTCCCCCCCACCCCTTCCTCACCATCCTGGAAATCGCCGTCGCCATCGCTGCCGTCTGCATCATCCTAGTTTTCGTGATTTGGTTCATACCGCAACACCACCAAGAAATGTGGAAGGGGATTCACCTCAAGAGGCGGAGGAGCCAGTCAGCCGGGGTGTCGCAGTCGGCATTTAGGGATGGGGTTGCATTAGAGGAGGATCAGGATTTGTGGGTTCTTGGGGAAGGGGATGAGGGGGATGAGAGGAACATTTGGGACAGGGATGAGGAGAGTGCGGTTGGGAATGGGGGTAAGTATGATAGGGAAGAGGTGTAGGGGGTGAGTCTGATCGCTTGCGAATTATGTTCTAGAGATTGAGCAGAAGTATCTCATATGTAATGCAGATATCTAGGCAAGTCAAATCTCAGACTTCTTGGGAAAATATATCTTCCTTATGTACTTTCCAAACCCTAATCAATCTTCATCATCTCTAAAGCCTCACGGAAACCTAATTCTGTTAGGTATGGTCTCTTAAATTTTTGCTCAAAAGCTGCGCAAGATGTGGTTGCGTATTGAGCTAGATAAGGTGTATGTCTATTTGCGAGCGGGAAGAGGGTGTTATTGTTGGGTTCATACTTCAATTGTGTATTACTAAGTTTCATATATAACACCCCCCCCTTTTTTCTATGTGTGCATCCCCTACGTTCTGCATCTACATTACTTTACGAAACCGAGAAAGAAGGCGATATCTGCTAAACATTCTTCAGCATTTCATCAAACTTATATGATAACATGAGAGCCAATCCAACAAAAATCTCAACTCAATGTTTCCATATTTCGGCACCATTGTTTTATGAACACAACGCATTGTTTCCCCCCTTTCTCTCCCATATATAACTCCACGATTTTTATTCCTCGCCCTCCATTATTCAATCTTCTACAACCACAGCACCAAAACCCACAGGAACAACCAACATACCACCATCCAATCTCCGAACAGCAGAAAAAAACAAAGACACAATGCCTCCCATGCCGCACACCCACCTCCACCACCTCCACGGCACCCGCGCCCCCGCCAACGCACCACGTCACTTCTACTCCCCGGTCCCACCCATCGACCTCCCTCACCGCTATGATCACTTCCTACCCCCAGTCCCAGCTGTCGGGATGACTCACAGCACGATGCCTCACGCTCCCGCCTATTTGCCCGATCCCGTCATAATGCCACCTAACATCTTACTACCCTCCTCGAACCCAAGCGAGACCCCGTCTCTCGAGTCCGGTCATGTGGGCACTTACCCTCACCTGAGCAACCCACTCCCCACCCCCTCCGTAGCCCGTTCCCCACCCTTTTCAAACGCAGGCGGCACCGATTTCATAGCCTTGTTCATCGCTGCCCTCGTGGTGCTTAGTGCTATTGGCGCCGTTCTGTGGTGGATGAGCTGGTTGATGAAGAGAAAAGATAGGAGGATTATGCTTGAGGAGGAGGAAGAGAGAGAGGAGAAGGAGGGGTGGATGCGCGGGATGATGAGCAGGGGGGTGAGGGGGAAGGATGCGGAGAGGGGGGAGGAGGAGGGGGGGTTGTTTTGGTTGTTGGGAGGGAGTAGGGAGTGCAAGTAATGTGGAAGGGAAGGAAGAATAGATAATGAACGAATGGGGAACGGGAAAGGTTGGAATACAAGCTCTTTGGAGTAGATGGAATTTATGAATCTTGACGACATCTCCATTTTAGTGCCACACTATTTGACAAATATTGATCCACAACTAGATGATCTCAAGACATACCATGTGAGAACCCCCTATGATACGACCCGCCCAAACAACCAAATCACCAGTCGCTCTCTAAAGAACTTTTTGCAAGCATTTCGCAATGGACGATTCGACAATCTAGAAAACTCTGATATGGAAATTTATGAAGTGTAGCAAACAAAGTACAAAGAGACTTATTAAAAATCGATATCTCAACACCCAGAATTACATAATAATGAGACCACAGAACGGTAGTCTTCGAAAGCCCACACCCTCCTCGTACTCTTTCACACCCCTCAAATGCCTCCTTACCCTTCCCCCCCACCCACCACCTTCCATCAAGGAAGCGGTGAGGCGAAAAAATGCAGTACGTGAAGACGTAGATCTTAGAGATGATTATGAGGATTGTAAGGATAAGGGCGAGGGGGTTTGGGGGTTGGGTGGATGCGTGGTGGGTTGTAGGTAGGTAGGGGGTTGGTACCGAGAGGGTTTGGGAAAAAGTAAAAGGACCGAGGGAAAATGGGACAGCTATCTTGTTCGTGGGAGTTTCGGCAAGAATGGGAGTGAAGTCCGTAGCAAAAGAAATTCGTGTTGCGAAAGGGGTGGGTTCGGAGATACTGTACCAAAAGGTAGTGAGTGATTCAAGCGTAGGGACGGGACCAGATTTAGTGTCGTTTCTTGTAAAATAAATTCTACTTGTTTTTATCAACCTAAGATGGGGCTATCTTCTCACATCTCCTTATCGCCTCAAACCTCAGCCCTCCGCACCTCTTCCCCCTCCCTCGACATCCCATATCGCTGTCCTCTCCACACCGTATGTCCCCAGACCAGCCCCCTAACCACACCCTGGCGCTCCCGTTCCAACCCACATCCTCCCCCACTTCCCGTCTCCTCCTCCTCTTCTTTCTCCCTCTTCTCTACAAATCCCCGAACCCGTTCCCTATGCGCTTGCACAAATGCTGGTGCGAAAGCTCGAGACCAGCTGTGCGGATAGTGAAAAATCCACCATGCTGACACGAGAACGACTGTGAAGGTTAGGGAAAAGCTTGTGAGGAATGCAAGATAGGAGAAGGAGGTTGGTAGGGGTGATGGCGGTGGTGAGGAGAGGAGGGGGGTTGTGGTGCTTGTTAGGACTGAAGAAGCAACGGTGGTCGGGTTGAAGGAGAAGGGTGGGGGCAGGCTGGAAGGAGCCAGGGTAGGTAATGCTTGTAACGAGGATGCGATAATAATAGGGAGTTGGTTAAGGGACGGTGTGGAGTGTGCGTGGGTGTGGAGCTTGGCAAAGGGGTGGTTAGGCGCGTGTTGGGGTGCCATTTCTTCAGGAGTGTGGTCTGATGGCGATTGGAGAAGACAGATAAAAATATAAAAATCATAAAAGAAGAACCGCAGAAGATGCTGGAGGGAACAGGCCATGATTATTTTCGACAGAAAAGACAAAGAAGCCAGGTGCAAACGAACAATGTTTCAAAATCCGAAAACACAACAACGCCTTTGTTCCAAAGAAGTTTGACGTCTCACATGGATTCTCCTTGCAACAGTATCGTAGCGTATAATGAGATATTTCTCACTGTGGAAGAAATGGAACCGTCATTGCCCCGACAAACAGGCTTGTCTGACGGCAATGTCCGCCAAGTGTCCCACCTCTTGGACAAAACTGTCTTGATGTGCCTTAAATAGCCTTCAAGCTGCCTTGTCCACATCGCTACTCCGTGGCTGCGACTGCTCTTTTCCAACCCCACCATGAGGCTCTGTTCTAGATGCTCAAATAGATGCAGAAAGTCAGTAAACAGCAATCGGTCTACATTGAAACGTTCGAATGAATATTGAGACTCATCATCTTCTTGACGCGTACAAGAATTGGCTTATTTTTCCGTGAAAAGAAAGAATTGAGTAAAAGAGACATATCTGAGTAATTTGTTCTGATAGTTGCCCTTGTGAGTTTGGCTTTCGAAGATTGTTTCCAGACTTTCTGCACTCTCTAGTTGCCTAATACTCCATTAGCTCTACCGACAAATCTAGAAAGTCGACAAAACAACAACTGCTGTCCAGATCAACTATCAGCCCATGTGACCGTCAGATCAATTTAATATGAAAAAACAAATACTAGCCAATTCAAATCTTCATATCGCACACAAACTCAAACCAACGATAGTATCATTTCGAGGAAACAAATCCTCTAATTGTTCCTTTGTAAATCTCTATCGAGGAAACTGGTTGTTGTTTACGGACTCTCTGCCAGGACCCAATGGTTGGAACGCCCTAGAAGCGCACGATGCCAGGGCACGATTCACCAGCACACAGTTACTGCCCGGTGGCATTTTCTAGAGTGAGAGCTCCACTAAGATTCATGGATATTCCCACCAAATCCGGCCTTCCGAACCATCGCCCTCAAGGTTTATATCCCCCAAATACCTTAGCCCCCTCCCTGACCGCTTTACCAAGCATATTCGCCTCTTTGGAATCTCTTGGTGCGCAAGCCTCCATCTCCGTACCTAGCCATGCGAGGACGGTGCGGTACTTTGTTTGTCTTTTAGTGAGAACGGTGGTGAAGGCTGTTTGGGCGAGCCTGTGGTGGAATTAGAGAAGGTGTGGGGAAGGAGATGTGGGGAGTTCTAGGGGGAATGAGGGGGCTACCATTGGATTTGACGCTTGTTGACTGAGCAAGCATAGGAGTGTCCGGACTTAGGAGGGGCTTTGATGAGGGTGGCGGCGAGAGATGTGAGATCGCGGATTGTGTCTGTATGAGGAGGTTTGGTCGAGTTAACAGTTATCAAATTCATTCAAGTATTTTCTTGATGTAGTAGCCAAGTTGTAAGTAGGAGCGACATACCTATCAGCAAAGAACCATGCGGCTGTTGCTTCGCAGGCATGCATTTCGCATACCGATAGTACTTCATCGCCGCCTCTACAAAATTCTGATAGATTGTACTGAGAACGGTGCTGAGAGAGTTGAACGTGGTGTCGAGGAACATCTTGTGGGTTTGAATTTTTAGGGCGTTGAGGGCTTTGCGATGGAAGGTCTTGCCTGGGGTCTTTGAGGATTCGACGGTGAGGGAGTCGGCGAGGGCTGTGAGTGGTTAGCGAGTAGTTTTAGCTGTGTGATGCTGGGGCCGCACATGAGTCTTTTCTTCGGTCTCGGTCTTTAGTAATTTCTAGTGTATTGATGTTGATTCTAGTACCGCAGTATGGAAATGCTGTTCCTTTTGCTAATCGAGGAAGGCGAGACCCGTTGAAGGTGCTTTCGAAGGTAACGAGGGTTTTGGCTGGGTTGACCTTGACGCCGTACTTTTCGATTCCGTCATGCATGATCTTCAATAACCTCTCTGCATGCTCCTTTCTCGTGGTAATGAGCAGGAAGTCGTCGATAAGGCGTAGAAGAATGCTCTCGTCATCTTTCAGGAAACCAAGGAGCTCTTTCTCTAGCTCAGCGTAGAAGAGATTGCACAAAAGACTCGACAATACAGAGCCCTGCGGTATGCCAGCTTTCTGCTTGAAGAATTTCTTGCCAATCTTGACAATGTTTCGCTCAACGTGCTCTTTTACGAGGTCAAGCAATTTGTCTCGCTTTTGCGATGTCTGGACTACGGCATCTACAAAGACGGTATTTTTCTTTCCCTTAGCGTAACATGTCTCCACTGCTCCCTCAAATCGTGCAAAGTCTGTGTAAGCCCTTGCTAAAGCGACAAATTTTCTCGTTGGTTTCGGTGATGTTCCAACGCCGTAGCCGTGGTTCTCAGAAGACTTGATCTCAGCGTGACGAGCGATCCGATACTCGTCTTCAGAGGCAACCTGTTCCAGTAGTTTCACCACACCTCTTTGAGGTATGGTATCGAAGCATGACTGAACGTCGCACTTGGCGAAGTAGAAGTTTTTCGATCCTGGCCTATCAGACCTGAGTTGTCTTTGGAAAGCCGTCAGCTTCGGGTAAATCTCACCAACGGAGAAAATTGCCGAACCGATACAGCTCGGGTTCCTTCTTTTCTCATAGTCTAGCATGCTGAATACAGGTGCCATGATCGAGTTGATGCTTCGTCCAAGCACGACTTTCCCCTTTTGCAAGTTTGTCACGCGTCGCCTAAGATTCACGATCGGTCGGATGCCGTTTGCTTTTGGAAGGAGTCTGATCTGACTGAAACCTAGTGGTCGTGCATCAAGAAGCTTACGCACTTTCATAGTATCCATTTCTTCGAACATGGAGAGCTTGATATGACTCAATGCAGGCTCCGTCATTCGGCGCCAGACATCGTGACGGAAGAAGAATAGTCGGTTGCGGTGAACGTTGGATTCCGTAACATGAAAGTTGGACCGGACCAGAGGTATAAGCAAGGAGTCAAAGACATAGTAAAGGAACTCAAGGAAAATTTCCTTCCGTTTCTTCACGTCTAATCTGGAAGTTTTGGTAGACGGTTCTATCTTCGGTGGTATGAGCCATGCAAGGGAAGTAATCTATCAATTCGTCAGCTAAGACTGTGCGAGCTCCTGGGAGTCAAATTTACTCTTAATCCGTGGCAAACCACATGGAGAGACATGTTCTCAAATCGTCTAAGCTGCACAAATTGGTTGACTCTAGAGAAAACCATATCTTTGGTCCTCGACGCTTCTAACCCGTAGCCCCAGAACTTATCTGGCAGGAGTTTCGACAGCACTGCTCGACAGAAAGCCGAGACGTCTGAAGCGGGGGTTGAGAAATCAAGCAAGGATTGACCGCCAGGTAAAGCCAATGGCCCGGATTTGCTTAGCGTTGCACCTGTACTCTGGCCCGTCGCGAGCGCTTTCGTATCAACCTGTGTTGTGGTGTTGCCGCTTTGAGTTTCAGCAATAGCTCGTCGATGTGGACCACCATTAGTCTAGGATAATCAGCAATTAGGCTGCTGGGAGATTCAGTGCTAACTAACTCGAAGTGGACAGTGATGCTTTAGAAGTTCACTATAAGAACATTGAGCATGTCTGCTCTGCAACTCCTTGACCAGATCGTACGTGGCACCACGAAGTCTTCTTGGCACATGTAAATGATACGGTGAGGCAAGGTTTTCCCCTCGTCTTGAGGAGTTCTGGCGTTCAACTTGGGCAATCTCCTGTTCTCGCAGAGTATAGTCCTTGAAAGGCTGAACAGTTTCTCGTGAATCAACTTTCGAGGTAAACGCATTATGTAGTCTAAACTGTCTTGGAAATATGTATTTCATCAGATGTACCGTATGGTTTGGGTTATTAGCATCTCCATATCTGTTCAGGACATCTGGCTGCATTAATGAAAACAGGATTATTTTGGCTTGGCATCAACTTACGAATGTGACGGAGACCGAATCTTACTCTGCCCTTTGCATTCAACGCCGCACGTGCATAGAACATGCGACTGCGAACAAACGTGATGGCTGCAGGAGGATTGCAGAATGGCAGTGAATTGCTTTCAGGCCTTGCCTGACCTCGGATGGCCTCTGGTATCTTGACTTGGAGAGGTAAATGCAGAAAGCTTCTACCCGAAAGGGGTTGTATTTCGGTCAGTGGTTTTCCTGTGCCTCGAATGTGAGTGGGAAAACATTGAACGCATCAGGTTGGCACATACCGGACAGTTGGTAGTAGTTGCCTCTACCGCTATCGACTAGTACGAAGACGCCACAGTCCAAGACTAGGTCTCGCATGATCCAATCGCCTCCTTTACCCAGCAAGCCAAACACATCGGTCCAGGTTTCATTCTTCATAGCACTGACATGACTATTGGGGTAGTGTGACACGGTTCCGTAAATATGAGCCAATACACAATGTTCCTCGTTGGGCTGCTGAGGAGCACTTGCCCGCCGATAGCCATGACAAAGCAGGTGCATTGGCTTATGGACGTTCCGGTATATTCTATGAAAAAGTTGCCAGATTGCAAAGTCAATAATCTATTCGAGCATTAGGTATCGCTCTGTGGCAATCAATGACAATACGCCCATAAAAAACGATGCTTGGACAAGCACAGACAAAACAAATCAGCACATTTGGAGATAGTAGATCTCGGGTGTTATGGGACGCGGGCAAACAATATCAACGCCTACCTCTGACTGCGTTATTGATGTTCCCCCAACGCTGCTCCTAGATGTTAAGTTGACTTGCTGAGAAAAGGATGCAAAGTCCTTCTGTCGCGACGTGGCGACGTCTGGTGGAGCATCATGTACCAAGCCAATCAAAGTCGTGGTTAAGAGCTTTGCCAGATTCCTCTCACGTTCACGTATTCCACAGTCACTTGCCACAAGATGATGCGAAGCCTGCTGGCCGTCGGTCTCTGCAATAATTTGATCATTCTTGAGAGGCCTTTGCTGTCCTTTTCCGATCGTAGCAATCTTTTCACGCCTTGACACGGAGGAAGTTGGAAGTTTGGAGAGTAGATAGTCTTGTAAGGTCACAACTTGGGGATAATAAAGACACAGCGCTGGATGTCCAGTTGAAACATGGCTAGATGGCCCTTTAGCATCAAGCTTGATACGCTTTCCAGGCTGGCCAGCACCGGTTTCGGAAGCTCGTCTACGCTTCCTCTTCCCTGTCATGTTTCGAAACAAGTGGTCATCATGCTACTGATATCAGAGCTGTTATTACGATTCAGGTTCAGTATATAAAAAAAGGCGGCGTGGGTTGTAGGAGCCCTACGGTGGATCAATGCCTATGAGGCTGAATTGAAATGGCGTTATGTAGGTATGCAATGCAATGACTTGAAGTGCACCTGAATTGTACTGGTGTGTGGTCTGCACGCGTTGGTCCAAAAACGCGTTCGCGCCAAGCAATGGTGAGTAAGCACGGTAAGGTACCTTAGGTAATGGTCTAACTTGTTAGCGCCAAATAACCGAGAAAGTCCCACATGCGCGAAATTCAACAGAAAAGCGACATCACAAGGAGCCAAGGAGCCAAGGACAGGCTTCTCCCGCAAACGAAATCCACGCGCCGTTAGCCCGCCAGCAACCAAAATAGCTGCATGCTTCAGGATCCATCAACCATGCAAATGTATCAGATTATGGGAATCTGCATCTAACAGAAGACAGGTCGTCCTCAATTTCCGGGAGTAGATGGCTTATCGCATTTGATCTAGTACCTCGTTACGGTGTAGAAAGAGAGTGATCCCATGCCATTGATCTTGATAAGCTTCGGAGTGAAGTGAGACAAAGAAGGAAGCAAGAGGCAAAGATGCCCGGGCAATCACAGTCGACCCCGAGAAAGTAGTTCAGATCCATAGAGCTTTTCTTGGTCCATCGAGAAATCAAAGCGCACAAAGGTAGCAGGATGAGAGGAGACAATAACAAGAAGCGAAGCAGCGTAAGTATTCCGTAGTGTCTTTCATGTCGCTGTACGTTGTATGCCCACCTATCAGGCTTTTACTACTTGTCCGGTAAGAGATGCCTTTTTTTCGACAGACGTTGTGAGCAAAATGAACGCTATCCCCAACCACCTTAATCGCTTAAGACCTCCCAAATTTAAGCTCCACGTACTTGTACTTTAGGTACTCCGCCCTGGACAGGCAGCTCCATAGGCATATGATAGATTTGTCTCGATGGCGAGGGCATGCCGTTGTAATTGTTCCGTTTGCTTGTGGTTAGTCGGTGAAGGCCAAAGGATCACTCACTCAGTGTACTTACTAGTAACCATATTCCGTAGAGTGTGAGCGTGTACGACTCTCCCTTAACAGATAGCGGTCCAGCGCTTGGGAGTGCATCATCGCCAGCAAGACCCTTGCGCATCCCTTTCTTGCTTTTCTTTGTGCCATGCAGAAGGGAATCTTTATCTTGAATAGTAACAACCAGATCCAGCAGTTGATATGATGATATCCGTAGAATAGCAATAACCATAGTCGGTTGCCCAGAGTCTGAAGGCATTCATTCGTCTGGCCTTGGTGGCGGTAGGGTAGATCATCATCGGGCGCGGACGAGGCGCGAATCTGGGCGTAGGGCGATAGCGCCGTTGATTGGCTCAAAGCCTCCCCTCGCATCCTCTGCTTCTGTCACCACTAAACCACTACCGACACGGCAGAACCCCAACTTCAAAACCCGTAACAAATCATCTCATCCAATAACCCTGTACCATCTACTCCCTCCTTACTCACCAAAGATCTTGCTACGACGTGGTCATTGCAGCTCGGAAAGTTCACTGCGATGGCTGGTGTCAACTGACCCAATGCCCGGGCTTCACAAGCTTCATCTAACCTCATCGTGCGACACTAAAGCTCTGAGAGCCACACATCGAGCCCGCCAACTCATCCCAGTCCTACACTCCGTACACACAACCAAGGGAGTGAAATTCTCTAATTGGATCGTCTTGGCGCACAACAGCCTGAGCTTCTGCTGGTGCAGTCCACATTGATGCCTTACGGTCAAAGGACGACATGTCGACACTTGGCTCCGATCACAACCACTACGCTTTGGAACAACTTCCGACAGTGGACTACGACCCGTCGACAAATTCCACCCTTCCAGATGACCGCCGCAACCCTGCTCCGGTCGCACTCCCAGGCCACTCGGTACCATCGTTGCCAGCATATACCTACAATCCTGCCGCTGTCAAGCGCCCCCAGGTATCCACCACTTTCGAGCAGTACGCCTCGGATGCTAGTGTAAATGGTTTTACCCGTGAACCACCGAAGGAAGACGACTCCCCAGACCCGCACGAATTCTACAGGCGGTACCAAAACTCCTTCGCGCGTGCATCGACAGAAGGGCTTGGGCAGGGAGATATTGTTGTTACAAAGCGGGAGGACGGTATGACGAGAGCAAGGCATCAGCAAATGCCAACACCAGTATCAGCTCGAGCCAACGGCTTCGACCTTCCTTCTCTGTCTTCGCGAGTCCACGGCGGTCAGACGTCACGTTACCAAACATCTCCGCTGAGCGACAGAAGCCCCTTAGGTGGAGCAAAGTCGAACCCGGCCTTATCGAACAGTGCCCGGAACCGTCAGACGTCGTTGAAGGACTTAGTCGACAGGTTTAATTCAAACACCGATGAAGTTCCACCACTACCGAGGAAACCTACATCGCGGTCGGCGTCTGGCACTTCTAATCCTGCCAACTTCAACCCGGCCAATAATACAAATCCTGCCACTAGCATAAGCTATGCTAGAGCGCGTAACTCGTCCCAGCCGAAAACCTCCCAAGCTGGCTATGCGCGAAAGGGATCTCCAACAGATCAGCGACACTCTGCAAATCCTTCAAGGTCCAACAGACACCGAGGGCGGACAAATGAAGATGCCAAGGCTAGCCCAAAAACTAAGCGCACTGGGCGGCCAGATCCCAACGCATACGCTTCGCAATCTACGACCAGTCTCAATCCAGACGGACAAAATCTTGTTCGGAAGCCTCTTTTCGGCGAGATCCTAGCACTGAGCAGTGACGACAACAACCATCTTGGCTATGGTATACCGGGACCTCGAAGACGAAGGGGCTCAGAAGGAAGCATGCGAAGTCCAAATCCAATGTTGCGTGATGAACCAAGTCGATACGCGGACGAAGTCTCGCCTTCGTCACCTTCTGCATGGTATCTGGGAGTCACTCCAACATTAGAAGAGATCAAGATGGAGAAAAAGGTACCTAGTCTCCCGTCTGGACTGCACCGACGAACAAGAAGCGATTTCACAGGAGGCATGCAGATTAGATCTCCAATGCCAGACAAGATTTCTCAGCCATCACAGCCTCCACGTCTACTATCCCCTAATCCCACGATAGGATCAGGCGGAACAGCTAGACGCGGCTCGCAGTCTCGAATCCCGATCAGCACTCGGCGGCAGAGCATCAATTCAGATTCGGGGAATTCCACACCTTCCACACGGGCGAACTCGGCGGCGGATAGGTATTCTGGGCATACCATGTCTCTTCCTAAAGGATCCAGCGGTCTGCCACGGTTCAACCAGAAGTCACGCAGTCCAGTCAGAGATCCAAGGTCAAGTCCGGGTCGAAACTCCCCACGACGTGACGTCCATAACAGTGCCGGGCAACGTCTGGCAACAAGCCCCCGTCTTGCAGCATACATATCTGCTCCTATGCCGAAGAAGTCCCCTCCTTTACGAAGCTCGAGGCCTCGACAACCAGTCTCAAGTGCCTCAACTTCCGCTTCGAGAGCGCGAGCTGTTGAACGGTTCTCAGGTCAGGAAAATGGCGGCCCAAAGCACGCGAAGGAACCCAGAAGCAAGCGACCACCAGAACTCGGTGGAGTGGATTTTGCAGCAAGAAGGCAAAAGATCCAGCAAGCTTTTACAAAGACAGTAAAAGAGAATGAGCGGCAGGAAGAGATTGAAGTGGAAAGACAGCGAGCTTCTATGGTCGTTGGCGGCGTGGATCAGCATGCGGAAGCTCCATTGGAGGGTTTCGAACTACCTGGCATGCCACAACAGGACGTTAGTGATGATTCCGAACGTCCTAATCTCGACGATCTAGGGGAATTTGATGAGGACGTCTTTCAAACTCCTGTCAGAGAATTCCCAAAGTCGGAACGGGAGCTGACGATAGACACCGGTCACCTATCCGAGCGGTCCGTATTAGATCTAAGCCAAGAGGACTCTCCAACGTTGGGCGGATTCAATCGATTCTCACACATGAACCAATTTCAGCGAGGTACTGTTACACCGCCATCGGACGTTGAGCCCACGTCAGCGGTCACAGCTGGTACGTCTGATTCAGTAGACACGTTCTTCGATAACGAGCCTCAAGAGGATTCAGAAAATTCTAGTCAAGAGCATCAGACGCTTCTCAGTCACATAATGACCATGCGAGATGCCAGCCCGGCAAGCCCAACGAGTATCCGTCGAGCAAGAACCGCAGAGGGTTCCATCTCCGACAAGGACGACCAGGAATCAATACAGATTATGCTTGGGGAAACGCCGGTACTTGAGAAAGCGCCGTTCGATAAGTTGCAGGGTGAGAGGTCAAAAGAGGTCTCCAACGAAGCGTCCAACAGCCGCTGGAGCATGGCTTCATGGACTTCATCGATCAGATCCAAGGATAGGTATTCGGGTTCCCAAGAGCGGGAGGCGCCAATGGAAAGGATCGATGAGCACTCGCCTTCTCAGTCCCCGCAGCCTAATCACTTGTCAATCTCTACGGCGTCAAGCGAGCTGACTCCGCAGCCCTGGTCTCCTGCTTCATTTGCCTCACCTCGAACCGGTCGAACCACGCTCGATAGTGATGCGTACAGTACAATCAACCGAGTTTTAGATCATTATCATGATCCTAGCGTAGTCAGCCCAGAACTGATGAACGACATGCAGCAGCACATCTTCAATCAATCTCCGGACCTGGCCCGGCAGGGAGGATGGGACCCAAAGAAGGTGACGCAACTGTACCTGCAACAGCTGGCTCGAGAAAGACTCGCACAGTCTAACACTCTGCCGGATCCTCTCAAATTCCAGATTAGAAAACCTGCAGATCCGCGAATGATCATACCGGCAGCAACAGAACAGGATGAGCAAATGGTTAGTGAGAAAATGGTCAGAGCGTTGGAGCAAGCAATAGATGGCGAGCAAGAACGCTCTGAAAGTCCGCTGCTCTCTGCTGGCTTGTCTGTTGATGACGGAGAGTTTAAACCCCATAGAGCGAGCTTAAATCGCCCAGACGACTGGGACATGTCGCCATCAATCGGAGACTGGATACACCTCCAAGCTGCGGACAGCCCTTCCGATGAGAAACCTAACCTGCCGCCTAAAGATAGGCGGGCTTTCAGTAGGGATGCATCCGAATTACCTGCTCGTGAGGCTTTACACTTGTCGGGAGAATATCGACCCGAATTACCTGAGATCCAGGGTACAGGGGAAGGACTAGGTCTGGCGATTAATATCACTTCACCTCAAGAAAATGATTCACCAACAATACCGGCCCCGCCATTGCCTGACCATGGCCCACCTCCTCCACCTATCGAACAGGTCCAGCAACATACCCCATCTCCGCCGGCCGGCATGCGCTCGCCACCATCTCCTAGCATCTACAGTAAACATATCGCCTCAGTCGTCCCCTCGAACCACTACACGCCTAGCGCTCCCATCAACGGCAGCAATGATTCGATTCGACAGCCAGCAACGACGGACTCGTCCGGACCCCCTTCCGCCCCTGGGTCAATATCGCATATGAGATCCAGCATCGACACGTCCTCAACCTTAGCGGGTTCGGCCTCTAAAGAACCTTCACCATCGACAGACCAGAAGCGCTTGGCCACGCGGAGACACGTCATCAAAGAGCTCGTAGACACCGAGCATTCCTTCGGCCAGGATATGAAAGTGGTAGATGATATATACAAGGGCACCTCCAATGTCATCGTTATATCCGCAGAAGATGTCAAAACCCTCTTCGGGAATTCTGACCAGATCGTTGCATTTTCAACGACCTTTTTGGACGCCTTGAAGCAAGCATCGAAAGGGGTATATGTTCTGCCCAAATCAAAACGTTGGCGAAGTAACCGGATTAGTACCGCGACGTCAGCTAGTGGCAACACAGATGAGTCTTCAGTTGGTGGACTTGAGCTTGGCGACGAAGAGAAAGATCGCCAGACATTTGTTGGGGAAGCCTTTATTCAATATATGTCAAACATGGAGAAGGTTTACGGAGACTATCTAAAGAATCAAGAAGCCGCCAGTCAAAAGCTTCAGCAATTACAGAAGAATGAAAAAGTACAAATTTGGCTGAAAGAGTGCCGAGCCTACGCTCACGATCTTACCACAGCATGGAACCTCGATGCTTTGCTGGTCAAGCCTGTACAGCGTATTACGAAGTATCCATTACTGCTGAAAGAACTGCTGATTGTCACGCCCGAAAACCATCCTGATTTTACTCAGATCGATATCGCTTATCGTGAAATGAAAGGGGTAACCATGAGAATCAATGAGATGAAGAAGCGATTCGATATCATGGACCAAGTCGCTAACACGCGGAAGCGCAAAGAATCAGACGTGCGAATAGGCATTTCCAAAGTCCTTGGACGGCGAACAGAAAAGCTCAAACAACATGTTGGACTATCTGAGATGGTAGATGATAAGGAATATAACATGGTGTCTGAGAAGTTCGGTTCGAGTTATATGATGTTGCAAGTAGTCATGAAAGACGTGGACTTATACACTAGTGAAGTCCAGCAATATATGAATCGCTTCTGTGATTTCATTACGGCTGTGGACGCGTACATAGATGTGGGCCAGACGAGCTACCACGAGATCGAAAGCAAATGGCGGAAGTTCAGGATGACTACAAGGGAGATGTCAATGACTGGTCTGACTGATCATGTGAGTTGCTGCTGGGCTACGGCATGAAAGATAAGCCAAACACTAACAATATGCAGGTCAATGCTGTCAAGAAGAGCGTGATTGAACCTATGATAAGTCTGATCAAGATCTACGACGGCCCTAACAAGCTGATTCACAAACGCAACAAACGGATTACGGACTACGCCCGTTTCCGGGCTACCAAAGATCGCGGAGATAAGCCAGATAAAAAGACGACTGAGCAAGGCGAGCAGTTCATGGCGGTCAACGACACTCTCAAAGACGAGCTACCCAAGCTCTATGCAATGACGGGCAGGTTGATTGAAGCGTGCCTCAACAATTTCGTTCAGCTCCAGGTGCAATGGAACATTGTCTGGCGCAGGAAACTAAGCCAAGTCCTCGAAGACGACAAAGTACCCAGTAATGTTGCGGAGATCGTCAAGGATTTCAAGGCCGACTTTGCGTTTTTCGAAGCAAGTGTGAACGCCCTCGGAACATGTAATGGTTCACTGCTTGCAGAGGCTGTGAACCTCGTCAATTTCCCCTCTCCAATGACTTTGAAGGGTGATGATGGCTCATCAACACAAGTGTCTTCGACTCGACAAGGCTCATCACTGGACGTGTCCAAGCGCCGAACATTATCTGTGAGCAGCGAAGCGTCACCCGTATTACCGCAGCCTGATTTTGGCGTTCATAATAATGGGGGTTTCTTCAATGTCGACAGTGGAGTTCACCTGCCCCACCTGCCTGCTGGTCTCCGCTTGACCCAGAATTCGGACAGCTCTAGGCAACGCATGCGTGCCAGTTCTGCCGTTTCCACCAACAGCCCTCGAACTCCAGAAATGCCTGGCAGTTATCGATCATACTCGAATGCTGGTACTCCTGTCAATTCGGGGCCCGTGCGGCCTTCGTCCGCTCAGCCTCGAACGGTCACTGACCCTTCTCCATCTCTACCACGGCCAAGTGTTGAAACTCCATCTTTCAATCGGATGAGCGAAGATTCGACGTATCTCAGTCGTCCGCTTTCGGGTGCAACTTATCCTCAAGTTGCCCATAGCTCTCAACCACGTGCTCCGTCTCCGTCAGCTCGCTATTCTGGGCTCTTCCATTCAGCCATGCCCATGTCAGATTCTCCTCGTACGCAATCACCTATAGAGGGGTCAGATTGCAAGGACTTGAATGTCATATTCCTCGCCGCTAGCGTTTACGAATTCAATATCGATCGTGCGCGGAAAACGGCGGGTTACCCTTATTTGACCTATGTTGCCGGCGAGGTGAGTTGTGATCCATATCCGATCTTATACAACCACTGACATTACTATAACTAGATCTTCGATGTCATTGGCGAAAACGGCGAGCTCTGGCTCGCCAAAAATCAAGATGACGCTACAAACCAGGTCGGCTGGATCTGGAACAAACACTTTGTCAAACTGGCATCGTGAAGCCATTACCTTCCTACGCCTCCACACGCCATATCATAACATCTCTTCAACATCCTCGACCTCCTCCGCCACTCTACATCATATGACATTGTTCACTCTGGATACTATGGTGCTCGGCGTTCTGGCGAAAAAGCATGGCAGGGCGGATCATGTTCACCTTCCTTTATGCACATCAATATCTTAATCCCAACCTTCTTTTTCTTTCATCTACAAGCGAGCGCGCAAGCGGGTCGGCGAAATGTGTTTATAGTTCATTCGTGATTACGCAGTATGCTGGAAAATGGACTCATGTACGGGAAAATGCGTCTTACGAGCGACGTGTGTCTTCTGGCCTTCTTTTTCGAGTGCGTCGGCCGCGCATATGCAATGTGTAACATAGATACCCTTTCTGTCCGAGAGATATTCTCGGAGGCCGGAGCTTTTGTGGTGTTAGACCATGGGAACGCGGGAGAAATGTGGAACATTGAATTATGATGGAGGTTTTGTGACTGTGATAGTGAGATCGCCGTGGGACTCGAATTTCAAGATCATTTACTTCTGCCAGTGGGTGTTTCCAAAGCTGTCGGCTACAGACCCACTGGTGACATTTCCTTTCTCTCACGCCCGAACAAATGACATTGTTAACTCGAATACAGGGAAGGTTTTCCTTTACTCAAATATCTTCTCTATTCCAATTCACACAACCATGTTGTTCTTCACACCTCCACTATCATAAATACCCAATTCAATCCTTCCTCTTCTCATCTTCCAACTATCTCACCATTCCACACCCCACCACACCATCCATCCATCAGCTTTCCTTCGCAACTCTTCTCAGAGAAGAAAAACCAAGCCTCACACCAACCAACAAAACCATGGCCATCACCACCCGCACTCTGCTCACCAGCGGCCCCACCGTGCTCATCTACCCCACCTCCCCCCAGCACCGCACCCGATCCATCCTCATTACTCTCGCCCTAGCCTTCTTCAACCACATACTCGTGAATCATCTACTCGCGAAGCATATAGCGTCAATCCGACTAGGCGCGCACTATGAGTACTGCTATGACGATACATTCGCTCGCGTCGAGTGTCCGAGCTCATCAATGGCGCGGGATGTCACGGCTTTGGCGGTGTTGTTGGCGGGGCTCTTCCTGGCGCAGCGAGGGTTTTATGAGGTGATTATGGTTGGGATTGAGGCGGCAGCGGAGATGAGGCGGGGAGGGGGGAAGGTGGAGGGGGAGGGGGAGGGGGAGGGGGCAGCGGAGAAGGCGGAAGGGAAATTGTGATGTGCGGGAGGTGGGTTTTGGGCCGAAACTCCAGCAGCTCACGATGATTGAATGATTTTGAATTTTACACTCAATTGTTTCATTCATTCATTTCAGCGAAATCTAAGCAGATTTCAAATAAGAATTGAAACCCCACCCCCCTAAAAGAATCTATAACTTTCTCTCTCAATCATTTCTCGTATTTCCAAAAAAAAAAAAAAGAATAACACCTTATCGCTCACAGAATTCAATCCTTTCATCCAATAATCCTCCCCTCCATAACCCCCTCCAACCATCATCTCCACCCCACTCCTTTCTCCCACATCCCCTTCCCCCTCCTCTCCAATACCAATCTACATCACCCCCTTGCTCCCCTCCCCCTACACCATCTTCCCTACCATAACGTACCTACTTTCGCGACCAGCTAGAGACCCTTCTTCTGCTATGCTTTTGAGGGGCTGTACTGTTGTTCTTGTTGCCGCATATGGCGGTGGATGGGGTTAGGGTATGAGGTTGTTGTGAGGGGACTAGGAAGGCTTGGGGGGGGGGGAGGGAAGGGGAAGAGGGTGTGGCGATGTGAGTGTTGTAGTCGTAATTGATGCTCTTCAAAAAGCTTTTGATCTTCTCCAAAAACCAGAGAAAATCCAACTCACTCCACACATGCCCAAAAAACCATTCTTGTCACTCCCCAAAAACAACAGCCCCTTTATCCCCATTGTCCCTCCTCCCCCACCTCCACCCCCTACAAACCCCCCACCCCCCACCCCTCCCCTCCCCCTTTCCTTTTCTCTTCTTCTCAATCATCTCACACCCCTACACTACACCACCACACCACCACATAACCTTTCTTCACCCCCAAAAAAAACCCCACGAACCATGCGCGATCTCATCCTCCCCACCCTCATCCTCATCGCCTTGTTCCTCATCATCTCTACTATCTTGACTTCGCCGCGAGGGCTGGAGTACGTCACAAAGGGGTTTTCGCTAGTGGTGATGGTGTGCTTGATCGTGATGGTGTGGATACAGTGGAGGGCGATTGAGGTGATTACGGCGTGATGAGGGGAGTTGAGGATGGGGATGTGGTTTGAATGGGTTTTTGGGTCTGAGATTGTTAGTCTAGAAAGTTTTTTCGCACTTTCGTTTTTTCTAATTTTAGTTATCTGAATTTAGTGTTGAAAGAGGTATAGTTTGAGACGTTGACGATGAGGAAGGGTGGAATGCGCAATGAGCACTCAGTCCTTTGTAACAAGAAAGAAAACAGTTCAGTCCTAGACAGTCTTAGATCTCGAACAGTCATCTTGCCACTCACATCAACAATGTTCCCTTCAATCCTCTGATCACCCATCTCATCATCCGTCAACTATCTTTTTTATTCAGCTACCCACTTCATCAAGAATCAAAACCCACGCAACCATGTCTCCCAACCGCAATATCATCAACTCACCCCTGCCTAACTTCCTAACCTCCACTGGCACATTCCCCACCCCGACCGCCACAAACACCTTCGTCTTAATCACTCCAACGGTCTTTGCTCCAAAAATGGGTCCCCGGCCGTCGCTGGCACCCGAAATAATGGATCTGATGGATGCAATTGATGCCTATAAGGATCGCCTCGAATCCGTAGATTGGATGGGTTGGGCGAATGAACTAGATGCCTATGGGGAGCGCCTAGCCTCTATCAGGGAAGGGCTCGAAGCTTCGCGCACCCCCTTGGCTCCACGCACATCCTACTCGTCTGTGTTCATGAACAACAAAATGTTATTCATCGTGCTTTTTGTGATTCTAGTTGTTGCTTATGTGGTGGTGGATTGGTGGGCGCATGGTGCTTTTCTGAAAGCGGGGGAAGGGACGAAGAAGGATGAGAGGAGGGGGAGGAGAGAGATGGAGGAGGATGATATGGAGATGATAGAAATGGCAATGAAGGGGTTCAGGAAGGCGGTGATGGAGATGGAAAGGAAGGATGGGGGTGAGGAGAACGAGAGTGAGGAATGAGAAGGGTTGGGTCTAGGAGGGAAGGGAAAGATGAGAATGAGAAAGTAAAGCTGAACCCTTTCTAACCAAACCAAAAAAAATTCGAGAAACATAACTTCCAATTCTCAATTGTTTCAAACTGAACCCTCCCTAATCAAAAAAACACTACTAAAAAACAAACACAGAACATCCACCCCTCTCAATCGTCCCAAACACCTTGAACTCAACCACCCTGTCCCACTAGCGCAAATAGCATATATTTATCTTTCAATCTCACGCACAATCCCAACTTGATCACTCATCGTTCACCTATTCTCTCACTGATTTCCCCACTCGACCTTCACCAAAAATGTCACAACTACTGCCCCCGACTAACACTCCCCCTTCCTCACCCTTCTTACTCCTAGCACTAGTACTGCTCCTTATCGCAGTCTTCGCTCGAATCTTGGAGTGGATGTGTGAGCGAGCGGAGAGGATGAATTGGAGAGAGAGGAGGCTGAGGGGGGTGGAGGGGGGTGAGAGAGAGGGGAATGAGTGGAAGGGGGAGGGAATGAGAAAATGAGATGGGAGGAGTGAAGTGGGGGTGAGAAGCGTTGATCTTTCGACAGTGTTCTCTGCTCTTGAAGTGCGTTCCTATTTTGATACTTCTCATGAACCCTAATCCCCTAATCTCAAACTCGATATTCATTCGTATAATTCATTCCATCAGTAGAACCATCGTCGCATTTTCTTTCCTGAACACAACCATCTTATCCAAGTGGTTTCATTTTCTTAGTGTCTTTCCTCGAAAACCCGCCAACTCCTCCTCAATTGTAGGGGGTTGCTTGGGTGAGATCGAATTGTCCAGTGGCTAAGAATTGATGTCCCAAAGTCATCTTCTCCCCCAATATGCAAAGACATGATTTCGTGGAATTTGTGCTCAGTACTTTATGCTTCTAACCGCACAGAACCACACTCAGCGACTGCTGATAGTCATCGAAACTTGCGATGATCAAGTGGAACATATTCTGAAGAAAGTATTGAATTTAGGTAGGGAATAAAATGCTTCAGGATCAGCTTGTCACCTGTTCATGCTTACCAGAACCCTAATGGTCTCCAACAACCTTGGAATGGGAGATTTGGCTGAAAGAACAGAGTTTCCAACGTCGTTGGTTGTTCCCGTGGAAGCTTACGAAAAGTCGGTGTGACCTACGATAGATACCTTAGACTATGTAGGCCGGCTGTATCATTTTATACCCCCCACGATAATTGATCCATGTACTCCCAGAGGACCAACAATTCAAAATTATGTACATATATCCAATTCTGGCCGTTACATCGTTATATATTCATTCGTTCACTCCAAGAAGTCAACGCCCCCCCTTGTCTTCCCCGCATTTAACTGAGTTACAAGTCTATCATTAGTGTAAACAAAACACATCTTTTTCCAGCCTGTCACTACAATCGATTGGCGCAAGTCCGGGCATCACAGTGTCAGTATCTGACACTTTGAGGGCTATGATGTGATGCCGGCTCAGGATTCCCAGCCGCCAGGCTCTCCGCCGGAATTGACCGGCTCCAAGTCGTCAAAGTCGTCGTCATTCCATTCCTCCTCTTATTCTGGTGCAGACGGTGCTTTGACTGATATCACACACTTTGAAGAGATAGGCCTTGATGACGACCCTCTGCCGCCGAGCCAAGACTTGTACTACAGTGAAGACAACAAGCGCGCGACCTCCAGACCCGGTGCATTCACCATGAGCGGAAGCAGGAATCACACGACATCTACCGCACCCACAAGAGAGCTGACACACAGCGGGAAAAGACCACCGTATCCATCTCTGCAAGGACAGATCAAGGATGTCCTTGGCAATGGCCCTATACAGACTCTTAACCTTCCCAGCAGAAGAGGGACGAGACGAGGTCTTTCTAGCCCTTCCACACCCTCACTAGCCATGACAGCCATGAGCAACCTCACTCGTTCTCGCTCTCCGTCCCCTTCGCATCCCCTTCGCAGCCCCACACAGCCTCGTCCAATACCGAACGCCAGCTTCGCGCATCGACCGGGGAGTTCGCCTGCGTTGGGAAATGGTCCAGGCCGGAGAGGCTCTTGGCAGCCCAGCCGGAAGTCAGTTAAAGAGTTGGAAGATGAAATAAACGATGCGGACGATGATTTGCCAGACGATGCCAGTCTGTGGAACGTACCGCTATCTCCTCGTCCGCCCCCAGAAAGGTCAGCGATTTCCCCAACTGCATCCGCCAGTCCATCCGCCAACGCAAGTCCCGAAAGGCCTAGCGCTCTCAGCTCTTCCTACAACAATGGCGGCAAAGCGATACTACGATCCCCACGACCAACTCCGGCCCTGTCGGCAAAGCAAGGTTTTCCAAACCATAGAGGTTCAATCCCTGATTCATTGGTGAAACCAAGGTATCCACGTGGCGTGTCGACGGGAACGATGCCCGATGACCTCGCCTTTCCCAAAACTCGTGCGAAATCCTGGAATGTCGCTCTGTCCGAGCTCTCTGAAGAGGCTAAGTTCTTGACGGAAGCGCTTGAAAATCATGCGGGTGAGACCGAAAACCGACAACAAGAAGCACTGCAGAGCGGTCGTTCAAGTACAAGGCCAAGCATGGAGAAGCTGACCAAGGCGAAGACTAGCGTTGAATTACCGCCACTCAGAACCAATAATGTGATGATAGACCCGCTTCCTATTAGCAAAGAGAAAGAGAAGGTACTCAGCAGGACTCGGCCAAGTTGGTTGCCGCCAAAGAACAAGAAAGAAGAGAAAAAACATTTAAAGGAGTATCAGCGCATGATGGAATTGAGTTTAGGGGCCGGTATGTCTCCCTTTCAATGTGAACAACCTTCGCCTGACGCAGGTCTTTGGCAGACAAAGTGAAGGCTTCAAAAGCAGCTGAAGACCAATGCGCCCATGACGATACCAAAAGCACACTGCTTCGAATTTGGGAAGAACATGTCTTGCCTAACTGGGATCAAGTCGTACGCGAGCCCCGTACCCGAGAGCTATGGTGGCGTGGTGTTGCACCCAAGTCACGCGCCAAGGTGTGGGAGAAAGCTATAGGTAATGAGCTGGCACTGACGGAGATTACTTATACAAAGGCTCTTCGACGAGCTAAGGGTGCGGAAGCACGGATCGCTCAATCGCCAAGAGACGATTTGAGCAAAGAGAAGGCATGGTTTGACGCCATCCGTCGAGACGTTAAAGTCACGTTTCCCGAGCTCAACATCTTTCAGCCTGACGGCCCTCTACACGACGATCTCGTTGACGTTTTAATGGCGTACTCAATGTACCGCTTAGACGTCGGCTACAATCACGGCACCCATCTTGCAGCCGCCCTTTTTACCCTTACCCTTCCCAACCCCTCCTCAACCTTCCTTTCCCTTGCCAATCTCCTCAACCGTTCCCTTCCTCTCGCGTTCCTAACCGGCTCGCCCCCCGCCACAAAGAAAGCCTACTCCCTAGTTCTCACACTTCTCTCGCACAAACTCCCCCGTTTACACCACCACCTTTTCTCCACTCTTGGCCTTGGCGCTCACGAAGTCTTGGAGCCCATGATGCGGATGTTCTTCTTAGGGCCACGAGGAGGGGTGGGTGTGGAGATCGCGGTGAGGGTATGGGACGTGATGGTTTTTGATGGGGATAGTGCTATCGTACGGACTGCTGTGGCTGTACTAGGAGCACTAGAGAGCAGGCTGTACGTAGAGAGGGATGACGTGCTGGATCTATTAGGGTGGAAGGCAAGGAGTGAGTGGAATCTAGGTGGGGTGGAGGACTTTATGGCACGGGTCAGGACTGCTGGGAAAGAAGGCAAACAAGGGAAATCATGAAATAAACTCCGCAGGCTTCGGCGACTGTTCCGGAGGGGGTATTTTGAACAGCATCCATTAGGAGAGGCCATACCTTGGACACCGCATCTGGGAGCGCGAGTTTCCATGTTGGACATTTGGCGTAATAAGCATCACTGTGTCGGGGCATTCTGCATAGTTCTTGGATAGATGGAGCACTCTCATACTTTAATCTATACCATATCGCAATGGTGGGACTGTGCCCGATGATTGTCCTCTTTTCTGCTGGACCACGCGGCCGTAAGGCTGATTGTGGGGTAGCGTGTTAATGCGGGGGCGGGACTCTCCCGTCATCATGCATTGTACTTCTCTTTATATGCATATGCGCCCGAATCTACTGGACTTGCATTTTCCGTAAAGTAACTCATAGTCCAGACCACCGTTAACAGCGAACCTTCAACCACCCCTGATCTAAATCTACAATATCCCCTCTACCTCACCACGAGCATCCGTCCTCGAGCCCAATGACATGGCTAAGCAAACACCTCGAGCCAACTGTCCCTCATCTCACCTACCTGGTCCTCTCCGCTTTTCTCGTCCTCTATGCTACCTTCTCCGCACTGATCAGAAACCGCCTACACCTTTCCGAGCCCCCTCTTGCTACACTGGTGGGCATCATCTTCGGGCCTCGATGTTTGGGAGTCTTCGTGCCGCAAGGATGGGACTGGGAGGACAATATCACGCAGGAGATGACGAGAGTAATGGTCGGGGTGCAGGTGTTTGCTGTGGGGGTTGAGCTGCCGAAAGCGTATTTTTCTAGGCATTGGAAGGTGTGGGCTCCGTCTGGATAGGTCGATTGAAACTCAATTGGGACAATTGGCTGACTTGCTTGCAGTCCATCGGCATGCTCCTCGGCCCCGTAATGACCTTTTCCTGGCTCATCACGGCGCTCTTCGTCTATCTTGTTCTCCGAACGGATATGTCAACCGCACTTGTCGTCAGTGCCTGCCTTGCACCCACCGATCCCGTCCTCGCCGCCTCCGTGCTTAGCTCTCGGTTTTCTGAACGTGTCCCCCGCCGCATTCGCCATATGCTCTCCGCTGAGACCGGATGTAACGATGGCGTCTCCTTTCCCTTCCTATACGCCGGCCTCCTCGCCATCGTCGAGGCAACAACAGGCGCTGCAGTCAAGGAATGGTTCCTTGCCACCATTCTTTGGCAATGTCTCCTCGGCACCGCCGTCGGCCTTGTGATCGGACATTTCTCTAACCGCGCGCTGCGCATCGCCGAAGCTAGAAACTACATCGACCCTTCCTCCTTCCTAGTTTTCTACTTCCTGCTCGCCATCCTCTCAATCGGGATAGGCAGCACCCTCGGTCTCGACGACTTTCTGCTCGCTTTTGGTACCGGCACTGGGTTCGCCTGGGACGGCTGGTTCGCAAACAAGACCAGAGCGACACACCTCCCGCAAGTCCTAGACCTCCTACTTAACTCAAGCATGTTCGTATACTTCGGGGCCATCATCCCATGGTCAGACTTCTCGCCGCACGAAGCTACGCCCCACATCACCCCCGGACGACTCCTAGGCCTCTTAGCGCTCATCCTGCTCTTCCGCCGCATCCCCATCGTCCTCGCCCTCAAGCGCTTCATCCCAGACATCTACACTTACCGCGAAGCCCTCTTCACCGGGCATTTCGGCCCCATGGGCCTCGGCGCCGTCTTCCTCGCCATCGAAGCCCGCGGCATGCTCGAAACCGGCACCCCGCAACCGAAGCCGCACCCGCCCAAACATTCACCGCACAAATCGGCGATCGAGACCGTGTGGCCGGTGGTCAGCTTTGTTATCCTGGGCTCCATCATGGTGCACGGGCTCTCGGTCGCTGCGATCAGCGTCGGGAGCCATTTCTCGAGAAAGGAGGGGGAGAGGGCGCCGCTGATTGGGGCGGAGACGGAGGGGCTGCATGGGATGGTGCATGAGGGAGGGGACGGGGAGAGCGAGCCGAGTGTTAGTGGGGATGAGCATCCGGATCCGGTGGATCACCAGTGAGTGCACATGTTGAAAATAGGGGAGATGGTAATCTCCGCCTTCATAGGGCTGGGGCCCGCTAGTAGAGTTTTCACCTGCTCGCTCCTGAGGTAGATAGACTCCTAACAAAGTAATGGGACTATAAGCGGCTACGCTCACTGGTGGATATGTGATGATCGGAGTGAAAGGACGGGTTTCAAGCGTTGATGGGGCTGATGGGGCTGATGGGGCTAATGTGGGGGGGGCCGGGGGGCAGGGGGGCCACGTCAGCTCAGCACCATGAAATAGAACAAAGACCAACCAGACACTAGAACAGCTAACCTACCTACTAGACTACACCTTTTCATTCAACTTAACGTCCATGAAAGCCTCCGCTAGTTTTGCAGCAATGGTATGGTAATCGAGTTTCGCGGTGCGGCTTTTTTTTTGGGCAAAACGCGTGGGGGAGATGGCGTGGTGGAATGAACTTGTAAGGGGATGGGATTTGAGTTTTTGGGGCAGTCGTAATGCTGTGAGGTGGTAGGGGGCTCGCGTGAATGTTTGAGAGGGTTGGGGGGAATGCTAAGGGGTATGTATGGGAAGGGTCTGGTCCTGCGGTTGGTTGTTTGCTGTGTTTCTTTTGAGTGAGAGCACGTCAATAAATACAGAGCCGTGTCATCAGGTGGCTTTGCAGTCTTTTTTTTGGGGATAAGTGCACAGATGTTCTGAGTTAATTAATGGTTTTACTTGTGGGGGATTGCGTCTTGATATCGGAGTGTAGTTTTTGAATGTTCGTATCACGATGTTCGTATCACGGTGGTAATGTAGAATGAAGGGGTCTCCTTTCTATGCTTGGAATAAATTTTGAGCTATAGCGAGCGCCTTCATTCTGGCTAATACCTAGATCATGTTGCATGAAGCGAATTGCCTGGTTGAAGCTTCGTGTCTGGGACGTGGCAACAGCCGTCGATCAGATCTTTCTTTCGTTTCATGTGTGTGAAGTAGGGCACGCTCAGCTATAGTATCATGTCCTTTTCAGTCCCGTTCCTCTCGAATTTTCTCGAGCTGATTGATTTTGTGGAGGGCTTGACCGATCTAGTCCATGGTCATTTCGGCCAATGAGGTTTTCGAATATCTACTTCGCTGACCACAAGAAGTCTTGAATGCTTTGTAGGAATTTGCGGAAGTCGATAGACGAAGTTACAATCGCAGAGTGGTTTCAAAAATAGGCTGTTAGGATAGCCTTTCCAGTAGGTGGCCAAATTTTCTGAGCGTCGTCTGTCGCCCACATAAATGGCTTTCTTGCACTGTACTGGCCAGACACGAGGATATGTCCCCAGGGAAATGCCTCTCACTTCTCCGGCGCATCGGGTAGCCTTTCAATAAGATACTTCCCCCTCGCCACACTCATTATCGGCACCCCCGGTATCTTCCTAATCCTCCTCTTCAAATCTCGATCATTCGTTGCCACAATATAAATTTTATGCTTCATTACCCTGTCCACTAGACAATCGTCCGCATACACGCCCTTGTGCTGACACTTCAGCCTTTCCCACCTCTCATCCCTAGCTATCCTCAATGCTATTCGATACTTTGGTCCAAGTTTTTCGAGCTCGGCCATTACACAGTCGGTGATGACGGGAGAGCATTTACTATACAGGCAGTCCATCATTGTGGTGAGGAGCTCGAGTTTGGATTGCACAGTGTGAGAGAGGAAGTTGGTGTCGACAAGGACGGAGTAGGGCGGGGTGAGGGCGGTGTTGTACTGAAAGAAGAGGGAAGAGGAGACTTGAGGGATTTCGCGGACTATTTCATTGCCTTTGGCTTTTTTTTTGGCTTCGACTTCGCCTTTGTCTTGATTCTTCTTTCTGTGGTAATTGTAAGCAAGTTGGTTACAGGTCCCTATGATAGTATTTTCCATATACGTACAATCGAGAGTCACGTTGGCCAATTATTCGCTTGACCTAATTTTATTTAGCTAGGAGCTACTATCGATAAGGATAGAAATTGTTCACTTGTGCAAATTTTCTCGTCTTCTTTGCCACCCCCATGTTGATGTTTGTCCACAATGTTTACAGCGCCAGTGCTTACGGGCTGCAAAGGTTTAGAGGAAAATTTCGAAAGTGTTGCATAAGTTTCTTACTCGATACTCAGGCTGGTTCCTATTGTGGAGACTTTTGACGGAATTCTAGCGAGGACATTGAGATTTCGTGTCTGAATGCTTTAGAGGTGAGGTTGGCGTTTAGCGGATTTTGGCGACGGCTATTTTTGGCGGTTGCCCCCCACTTCCGGCTAGTGCGAGTTGGTGCAATGTTCCAAACACACCATCTCTTCATGCTTTGGAAACAAAGCAAGGCCTCACTTCTCTTCAGATTTCGTCACTCGCTCTTACCTTCACGGCCTGTATTATATAGCACTGGTTCAAGTTCCAGAAGCTCTTCACCATAGAACCTTCGTTCGTTCGTCTCCTGCGACGAAAACTGCGTGCACATTTCAGCCCCAGCAACAAGGGGGCTACCATTCTTCAACTTGCTAAATCTTTTGAGTCAACAGCTTTGCATGTGTTACAATCACTCATTATAACTTAATTTTAAAGCATTTGCTCTGGCAGCAACTCCGAACATACCAGGAAGGGCCACCGCTGAATAGGCTGGAGAGACAGTCCTAAGGACTATACGGCTTGGGAATCGCAGCGATGCAAATCAGACGGAGATTAGCGCTTGCTTCAGCTATCATCTTCGCGACCTTCTCATTAGTTTTTCAGAACGTTGCCGCACAAAATAACAACCTGCCTCCATTAACGCAGTCGTCCTCCGCGTCGTCAGCAACCAGCAATTCCGCTTCATCAGCCACACAGCCAGCGACGAGCAACTCAGGCTCATCCGCAACACAATCAGCATCAAGCAACTCTGGCTCATCTACAAGTGGTTCGCAATCGACACAGAATGCCAAAACATCCTCGGCAACGGGCTCTTCAAGTTCTTCCGGAGCAGCCTCATCTGGAACTTCCACTCTCCCGGGCATCACCTCCTCCACTTCCTCCGACTTAGGAGGCCTCCTAACAGATCTTCCCAAACTACCGGGATCCGATTATCCGCCGCCTGCTGTACCCCCAACCGCCGACGCTCCCTTTATGCAGAAGTCGAATCTTCCAGAAGGCACTGTGTTCATTTGCGTCGGCGCTGCTCTCGGCTTCATTGCTCTTGTTGTACTGGCATGGCGAGGTCTCGTAGCATGGTCATTACACCGGTCCGTCCGCCGAGCGGCAATAGCACAATCATCGAAGTATGGAGGTGAGACAAAGAAGGGTAGGTACAAACCCCCGCCATCGCAATTTTACAGTACAGGTCCTGGATCGACGCTTAGCCTTGATCACTTGGCAAGCAGCAGGGGAGGAAGTAAAACCAATACACCATCTCGTGGCAGTCTCTTTTTCTCGCCTACAGCAGGCGCTGGCATGCAAACACCAGGGAACAGAGGCTCTGGCTATCTCCCAGCAGGCTATTATGCGGCAGGTAATGCTGCAGCAGGCGGTGGAACTGGAATGACCCACCTCGGGGGTGGAAACCCGACGTCGTTAGGTACTCTTAGACCCAAGAGCCCTCGTTACTCAAGAGCGCAGTCTGTGGGCCCTAGTCCGCCGATATCACCTGGGCTATCGCCAAACAGAAGTGGAGAAGCTGCATATGGCAGACCAAGTACTGCTGGTTTGTCGACACAGGCGAGCACAAGTACTCTGAATCTTTCGGCTCCACCACAAGGGCGTGCACCGAGTGCGTACTTGGAGGATCTATTTGAAAATCATGCGCCAGGAGATATCCACGGGGAGACTGGCGCAGGACGGAGATAACAGGCGCTTTGTAGCTTGGGGGTTGGGCATCGGTTGGGTATCCTGGATTCTTTTCTGGTTTTCTTGGTATAACATGCATTGTATTGGCGAATGCAGTCGGCGGATATCTGGGCTGGGCGTTCTTTTGTTTCTACAGCGTGCAGACCATGTTCCCTATCATATTATTAGTATATGTATAGGCCATAGCAAACTAGCAAGTTAATGAACCAAGCCTCTCTGCTGGGGATTCTCGCCTTATGGGAGGTTCGTCTTAACGAAGAGCTGGATAGAGTTTCGAATATCGATCCCATACATTTGACTTTCTAAACGTTCTTGTGAATTATTTAGTGATCCGCAGATATATATGATATGGTAGTTGCGTGCGGCCTGCTAAGCGGCCATTTCCCTCACCACTACCCTGGCCACAGGCTCGACATCCCACGTATCAATTTGGGAGTACAAACCACAGTCTCATTCATGACTCCCTCATTCTACGAATATGTCCAGCTTCAAAAGGGCCACAGTGACCGGCGGTCAACCCCGGCAAAGTATCCTGGCTCCTCTACGAATGGCCCAGATAGTCAACTCGAAGCCGATTTTGCCAGCAGGTATAATGTGCCCAGCCCCTAAAAAATCCAACCACTGAATAATGCTAGAGATCCTCTCTACGATCCTCGATTTCCTTCCCGTTCCAGACCTTATCCGTTTTGCCAGAGTCTCCAAGCGAATGAAGGAGATGGTGTACGATGACACAAGATGGGTACAGCGGTTACAGCTGATGGGCTGCTGGGATGAGGGAGCAGCACGAAAGAGAGCCGAAGCTGCTAGGCGGGAAAGGTCCGAGAGTCAGAAGATACTGTATGAGGAAGAGGCAAAACGTGCCGGCATTGGGGTCAATGGGACGGTCCCAGGCAGCGACGGTCCCAATGAACGGTCGAGAGGGGCAAGTGTCACACTCTTTGATGCTGCGTTAGAAGCAGGGAAGCGTCCTGTGGCTGTGCCGGATAATGTTACTGATGGATTCGATGCGATTGTCCTGTCCTCTGGCAGGCCTAGAGATGCAAACCCACCGTACAACGCAATGGACAACGCTTTAAAGCTCAAGATCTTTTCCCAGTCACGCTCCGTGCGTGGTTTTGGTAGAGAAGAATACGGGAAGGTTCACGGAGCTTTAGCACCTCTCTACAACGATGCTCTGCGGTCCAGAACTCATACAGATGCTTTCGTTTTCCGTACGTATCGAGATCCGGATCAGCAAGCGCAGATGTTGTCAAACCTGGTTAGGTTTGCGAACAGTGATACGGCGCAAGGTTGGCAGCAGAGAGAGCATAAGGTCAGGGATCTCGTCAAAGCTTTCGAAACTGCGGTATCCCGCGAGTTTGAACATGGCCTTGTGGATGGAGACATCGAGGGGAAAATCCGGAAATATGCACATGTTCTTGGGAGCCTAAATGGAGGTCAAAAGGCCGTGGACATGTTTCTGTCAAGAACGCGGATATTGAGTGATAAAAGAAGTCTTGGCAATCCTATGGATTGTCTGGACGAGAAAACACTGGGCACTGTTTCCTTGGAATGGGCCCATAGATTTTTCAGCAATCTCTCCGCTGCCTTCAATGAACAAGTGACTATCGTCGATCGGGTGTTTCCTACCTCAGTTGGTGTTGTTATACCATTTTTGGAGAAAATAGGCAAGGAGGTCATCTCGGATTATCTAACGATATTGTTTGATGAAGCGCATCGTATGGGGGTTGATTCGTATCTAAAGTCTGTTTCAACTACATACGAGCAAAGCCTCGACTTTGCCAAGTCTTTAAGGCCCACGAATGAATCTGGAGATGAGTTCTACGAAACCGTGGACCAAGTCATAGCCAACATCTTCGAGCCTCACATCGATTTGTACTTGAAGGAGGAGCTGAAGTTCTTTAAAGAAAGATCTGAGTCTCAAGTTGGCGAGTGGGAAAGGCAGCTGTCAGAGCAAGATGCATCTATGACAACTATGTATATGTCAAACGTCAATCGACAGGCTGATAAAAAAGACTTTCTCACTTCGTTCAAGAAAGTTGTCATGATGCCGGTTAACGTCTTGCCAACGTTCCCAATCTCTTCACCTTTCAGCGGAAAACCAGCTACGGCGAAAGCTTTGGTCAATGGTGAGACACTGGAAACGTTGAAGCCACCAGGATCTCAGGGTCCTACTCGTCCTTCGACCCCTGGGATAGTGAACGGCACAGCCTTGAGTATCAACAGAGCGTCAACTCCTTTGCAAGAACCACCCACGACCGAGCTAGCTGCCAAAGCGGCGATCATGGCCTCAAGACTTGAAGGCATATGCTCTTTGTTCAGTATAGAAGTGGCTCTCAACCTTGTTCACGCGGCTAAGTCAAGTATCGAGCGAGCGGCTGTGTTTGTTAAGCTTGGAGGTCAATATGGAATCGATGCACGGAAACAATGCGAGCTTATCTTCATCCTACTTTTACAAATATTAGGTAGTCGTCATATCAAGTCAGGCTTCGACCAGGCGGTAGACCACTTATCAAAGTATAAGCCGCGGGAAGCAAGCGAGCACGGTCAATCTGGTGTTACACCACTAGTAACCTTCCTTGAACTTGTCAATGTGGGAGATCTCATTCAGCAGATGGTGGATGTTTTCTACGAACAAGAGCTGATCTCCAAGAAACTCACAAACCGTGATGATTTCCTGGATCCGGCTGTGAAGGAAAAGAAGCGCTTCGAGCAGATGCTTGATGAGCGGGTTGCTGCTGGTCTGAACAAGGGCATTGAAGTCCTAATGGCGGAGGTAGAGTATATATGCGCCACAACCCAGAAGCCTGAGGATTACAATCCTGGTGCATCAAGCGGTACGAATTTCGAAGTCATGGACATCGGTCCCACTAAGACGGCTCTCAAGATTGTTGAGGTGGTCTCTTCTCACACAAAGATGTTGGTTGGGAGCACGGATAAGAACATGCTTGATGTCTTCAACCAAGAAGTAGGATTGCGGCTGTTTACGGCGCTATGCAAACACCTTAAAATGCAGCGCATCAGCGTCAATGGTTCTATCAAGCTGATAAGGTTTTTTCTACCTTGCCCCTTTTCCTTTCCTTTCTGTAGGACTGACTAGACTGGCTTCTAGCGATATGAACCACTACTTCAACTACATTCAGACACTAAAGAACAAAGACCTGCTCCTGTACTTCATCGCCCTTCGTGAACTTTCGCAGATCTATCTCGTCGACCCATCAGATGCCAAAGAGCTGGCGACTATCGTTGCAGATGGAGAGCGCTTCCACGGTATATTTCGCGCGGAAGAGGTGTACGAATTTGCGGAGAGGAGGGCGGATTGGTATCAGGTAAAGAATCGTGTCGAGAAGCAGATGTATGGGCAGGGGTGCGTGGTTATGTGAGCCACTGTAAGTAAGGCATTGTAAGAGTCGTAAGAAACAACACGAACTGCCTAAAGTGATAGTATCATCCTTTCTTTTAACGTTCTTCTTTTAAGGAAGTTCTTGAATTATTTTTCTTCTGTAATCTCTTTTATTTTACCTTTTCTCTATGCTCTGTTCAACGATGTTTCTTTTGATAAAGTTCTTTCTTAAATGAATCTCTCTTATGTAAACTTAATTCTCGAAAAACATGAAAAGATAATGAATATATATACTGGTTTACTTTCTTCATAATTTGTCACTATTTCGATTATCTCTTCACTAAGTATGAATACATCAGCAAGCCTTGTCTTGTTTTATTCTATGCATCAAGGTATCGAGTCTACAAAAATCTTGATGCTTCTTTCCTTTTCTTTCTTTTACATACCATGATACTCACAGTTACAATCCCTTCAAATTCAAAGGAGCTTTAGTAGTTTAATTGCATTAGTTTGTTGAACCTTTCACCTTGACTTAAGTTGTTAACTTTTGCACCCTTTCGTCCGAACTCTCCAACCACCCATTTTTGCCACTACTGTGTTCAATACATAAAAAACCTTCCTTCTAATGAACATATGAATGAACTATGGCCTACATCTACTGAAACGTATCCCGAACCTTCGCTTATCGGACAGTTTTGAATAGACATTGATCTTCATTTATGCCTGCTAGGCGGCTGCAACAGACAGTTATTCTACTGGGTACCATGTCGTCTATCAAGGTTAGACACCTTCTCGGTCTTTTCTGATAATTTTATCCGGAAAGCCGTTCGCCTGCCTCAAATCGATCGATAGTGCTCAGACGGTTACGTTGCTCTATAGTAAGGATTCTATGCCTATAAAGCAGCTAGATCGAATGCTTCATGATCTTCACATACCGCGGCAACCGTCCTGAAGGGCGATATCAAGCCAATGCAATAGCTACATTTAGAAAGACACAAAAGCAGCAACCGCGAAAATGACAGATGGCATGGCTGATCGTCCTCGCGCCGTTCTGCACTGTGATCAATTCGTCGAACCGGCCTACTATTCCCTTGGCTGCTCGCGTGATGGCGCCTTCGCCAATTGAAAGACTTTGTCCGCGTCGCCTGGACACGCCTGATAAAAAGAAGCCCTACAGAAAGTACAACCCTGTCATGGTTAACGCAGTCAATGAAAAATGTGTACGTGAACATCGTGGATATTCGTGGTGAAATCTAAAAACGTGTCCTATGGCACTCAAGTCATCAAGCCAATCACTGGAAGCAATTTGCGATCTAATTCCGGCTGACGTTGGAATTGTTACCCTATTCCAGGCATAGGTTCATAAATACGCGCGACATTTACGGTACTTGAATGTCGAGAGACCGAGCGAAGGATTTTTTCGACGGTAAAAGTCGGGTCTGTGAAGTGGGAAAGCGAACCGATATCGTGATTCTCGACACGCTCCATGCTGCCACCATCGATGGCAAACTTGGGCCTTGGTCGCAATATTTCTTGCTCAAGGAGGCTTTAACATTACACCGAGATGGACTCGTTACGTCCGTTCGAGCAGAAGCAAGTCGCCACAGCTCGTTCGCCATGACAATCGTGCCCTTATTAAGGTGTTCCAGTGTTCTGGGAAGATCATCGATTTGTTGACATAACCGTACCGAACACTTCGCATGTTATAAAGGAGCGGTCTTCAGCAAGCTCCAGGCATTCCAAAAGGCAAATGCCCAAACACAGAATTCCGCCAAAGTGAACGATGACTCCTCAGAGTATAACGCAGAAGGGTTTCCGAGGAACCTTGCAGTGACTTTAGTGGGGAATACTTCCCTGAATGAAACTGAAGGTCCATCAACTGTTACCACTCAGGCTAGGTCGAAGAGAAATGCCTCTGTGCTTGGCGAGTCGCATACAGCTCTTGCGAAGAAACGGAATCAAACCAAGTCTGTGGCGTCTAAGCAGAGCATTGCCCTAAGCGCCGCCATCTCCGAAACCACAATATCACCTAGCCCAAGCTTGAAATCTGCCAGCCAACCCTCTCTCCAACCCTCTCTCCAACCCTCTCTCCAACCCTCACCCGCGCCCCACACCAGCAAAGAAGAACTCCCCTTCTCACCACTCAGCCCCCGCCACTCAACCACCATCAACCTTCGGCAACCGCCACCGCGCCACCTCCAAAGCGATCCGTGCCATCTAAGACGCGCTCCACAACGCAGACGAAGCCTCTGCACGAGAGCACCATCTGTTTCGCCAACTGAGCGAAGCGTATGTTGACGAGGATGAGTCGACATTTGGTAGAATATATCTATCATAAGCTACTAGGAGACGCCGCATACGGGTGAAGGAATTGTGTGAGATGGCTGAAAATAGGGGCAATATCAAATCTTGCTTGAAGCCAATCTTGGTTCCTTTTTTTTGGCGGGGTGAAGAAATAGACTGAAGTAGCTGATCCAAAGGTCGTCGCATCAGATAACTGCTTGGGGTTAAATCCGCATATCTTTGTCTTGCGCATGCGCAAACAGCAATTGTGGGTCGTTGAGGGTACGGTGGGAAGTTGGACACTGCATCAGCAATAGTCCCTATAGTTTGAGAGAACCGGGATAGATGTTTTAGGCTTCATGGAATTAGAACAGTTTGACTTCACCCAACTGTGAAGAATCTCCCCTGGCTCAAATGTACAAACAACACATCCCCCACGGCGTCTTTTCTTGGACCTGATCCTCCCGAGCCGAAAGCCGTTGCCGTGAAATGAGAAACAAGAGATCAACTTGAAGTGTAGAGGGATGCGGGACTGAATAGCTCCTTGTACTGTCTTTTGTTTTGTGCTCGTTTTCAGGATGTAAGTGTTGCTATGTTGAAGGGAAGGAGATTTAAAAAGAATTGGCTGGTTATGACGTGTTACGGTTTGATATAAAGAATCTCTGTGAACAACAAGAAAAGCTGCAATATATTATTAAATACAACTGTAAAATCGAGACTGATGATTTCAGGTCTTTCAAATTTTACTTGCAGTGTTTCACAGTCTCCGTCCAAAGTGAGCTCGTCGTTTCTTGATCGAAAGATCATGTCGATTTTCTCAATGTCTTTTTTAAACGAAACAAATGCTTGTAGAGTGGAAAAAGGAAACCTGTTGTTTTGAACTGTCAAGTGAGATATAGCAGCGGTTATATTATAACCCTTACGACCTCGCACATACCATCAACATTACTCACCATCATCCCGTTTCTTTGACCAATTCTAAACCTCAACATCACTTTACGCCCAGCCCCTTACCCAAATAACAATTGTCCTTCGCCCACCAACCCTGTACTTCAATCGAATTTCTAATGTCTCGCACATTTACATCGGGGAACCATGAGCAAGGAACTAAAGTAGAAAAGTTCAGATAAAAGGGGTTGAACTTGGAAACCCTGTATCCTTTGCCCTTGTAAAGTACTGAATCTGATAACCCGAAGTTTGAATCTATTCAAAATAGCCGCCTTCTCAGACGCACCTTCCCTATCCTGACGCGCCAGAAAACCCTGAGCATTGAATTCCGCCGACCGTGATTTTCCTGGACCTGGACGGCGGTTTTGGGGCTGTCATTCACTTCTTTCGAGTGTTTACCTCCCGCTTTACGGCACCAAGAACAATCGACCATGTATGTGCATCTACGACACATTGTCAGGAACAATCGACTTGTCCATTCTGCCTTGACTCTCAACACGTTCTGGTCAGTGTCTTTGTATGCAGCTAAGATGGCTCAGTGAGGTGTTTACGCGCCTTTACAACGTGACACTCACTCTTATGTTTAATCTTCAACACGGCCTGAAAGTGTTGGCCTTGTGACGCGTTCTTGGCGGTTGGCCTTTGATATTTAAATCTCTAGACTTCAGTCAGGACGCAACCTTATCGCTACAATGACTGAACTGCTTGACAAGTCAGAATATCGGGACGTCGAGATGGAGGCAGATCAGCAAGGCATCAAAATGGAGGCAAAGCAACAGGTTGTCAAGACGGAAGTAGACCAACGAAACGACAAACTGGAGGCAGAGCACAAGGCCGGCGAGGTGAGGGCAGAGCAACAGGCTGCCGAGATGGGCGAAGTTACGACAGCACCAAAGGAGCCTTTTCCTTTCATGCGCCTCCCTCCTGAGATCCGCAACATGGTCTACAAGGAGCTCCTTGTCCAGCCCGGGGTGGTCTGCGTCCAGTATAATGATTTACTAATGCAGAAATATGTGCGGAAGCGTTTCCGAATGGAGGAATATGTGCGAAGCAAAGACGGCCTTGGGATCGACGTGTGCATCGATGGAAGATCAATTCGCCAGCTCCTTTGGACATCGAAAACCATCTACCGAGAGGCATCGACGTTCTACTTTGGATCCAACCATTTCCGCTTCGAATGTTTGGGTACGTTCACCACATGTCTGCAGCACCTCAAGCCAGATTTCCGTAGACTGCTTCGTCGGATTACAGTACCATTTACGAACGATACTCCAGCAAGGGCCATGAAATTGTTGGGTACATGTATTTCCCTCTCGGAATTGACTCTGGAGATTTCAAGCTTGAGTACTACCTGGAGTTCGAGGAGATATCAAGGTCGCATGAAATTTAACGGTTTGAATGATCTGCTCAAGATTCGGGGTCTGGACAAATTAACCGTTGATTCAACACGCTTGGAGCCTTTTCGTAGGAAAGGCATTGATGTGTTTGCCGACGAAAAAGGTCTGGCGAATGTCCTTCAAATCCTCAAGGAGCCTCACGATCCGGCCAAATTGAAGAGACAGGAGGCAAAGGACTATCCTGATAGGAAATCCCAACGGATAGTTTTCGGAAAGGCCAATGTCAAGACTAGAACCAAGGCAGGATCAGAGGCGAGAAGAAGAATTCATAATTCGAACGGGTCGGCTTGGTAATTAGTGACAGTTTCCTAGATCACAAAAGATAATAGCCTAGCTGATTGTGTTCTAGAATCTTTGACGAAACCAATGGCTTGCACTTCGATATCGATAACGGCGATGCACATTGATGGTTTGATAAGGTTCCAGGGAAGTCAGGAATCAAAAGGGACATGATACATGATACTGCTCACACTTGTTTGTTGGTAACTCGTCAGGTTTTTCGGGGGTAGTTGAATTTGTCAGGGTTCAGACAATTTCAAGGTCCTTACTTTGTATTTAACTCCCCACTGTTAGTACAATGATACATAGATTACTTACAACGAAAAGCAATCACTTCAGCTTAGTTCTCTTGCTAGTGACCTTGTTCTACGAACACATTGACCCATGCGAATAGCATTCAACTCATGTCCAGGATTCGCCTCATGTCTCGATTCCTATGTAGACACCTGTTGCGTCGGGCCGTGCCAATAGTTGTAGGCTATTGCTACATTCTTCCGGGTGCAGAATTTGATTAGATAACTTGTAACAAGAGCTAACCTTCGTCAGTGATTATTTTCCGTTCAGACTTTCACATAGACTATGTTCTATGTAGGCTTCTTATGATGAACTTTGTCGACCGAATGCTCCCTTTACCCAAGACACGCCTTGAGAATAGCCAGATATAGTGGCTTAAGATATCGTGCCATACAGTCTCGGTCTGGCCGTCCAGCAATGAGAGGGGAAAGACCACAATGCGGTATCGTAGCCATCAAGAACGAAATACGCCGATCCCAGTACGCAGCTTTTTGGCATGTTCTGGGGGTTCATCAAGCATTATCCTGGTTGTTGATCAAACCCCCCCCATTCTTTGCACTCTTTACTCTTTTGCTTAACATCTACCCCGAAGTCTACAAGCTGCCCGGCCCCAAACATGGCAACAGTCCTGGAGCTCCTATCCGTGATGATGGTATCAGTCATCCAACAACGGCTCAAGCAGTCAGAGTATGTCTCTAGAGCGTCCTCGTTTCCCGCAGCTGGTTCTTCGGGAGGAATTTGGGAAAGGCTGTGAAGGGTGCGATTCACAAAGTCCCAGGTGTGGTAAAGTTGTTTGGGGGAGGAAGCTGGGTTGGTCTGGTTCATTTGGGGGTGCGATTCGAGCGCTCTTGCGGAATGTTAGCTGTTGTGCTTGTGATGGGGTGGAGAAAATTGAGCTGGGGAGATTGTAACGCCGAGAGTACGATATCGACAGACGGTTGGTGTGAAGAATAGGCGATGAATAGGAAGGATCGTGTGATACGTGATCAATATGGAGAAAGGACGACTTGGAAAAACCATGACTTATTGGATCAGTGCATTAAGCTTCGCTTTGAAATCAGATACATGGGAAGGCGTGACTTCCCCCAAATCAGTAAAGGACATTTTGTCTTAGGACGCGATTCGCCCAGCAACGTCTTCTCTACTGGGCCTTCGTCTGTGGATCTTCTGACGTTGCAATCAACTTTGAAGGCGTCAATTGATCTGAGGAGCAAAGTTTGAGAGAGCGCAGGCAGGTCAAACAGATCACCAAGTTGTTACCCCCTATGACGTCATTGTTTATTCATAAGCAAGCGCGTGTGAATGCTGATTGCAGATCGTATCGAGGGCCTGCTCAGATATTCCATGATTAGGAGGCACATATCACCAGGCTGCTCTACTGGGAGCTGACAGCTTCGTTGATTAATTCGAATCCTCATTATTTGGTGAATGTAAGATGGATCAATCTTCGAGAAGTTCGATCAAAGTTTCCTGTCGCGCCTTTCCCAGCAGCCGGATGTTCCAGTACGGAAAGAATTAACTTGCTAAATCAAATATTTTCGTACTTTATGCCAGAAAGATGAACAGGATGTGGTTTGATTATCCGCTGGCGTCTGCCGCGCTTGTGCGCAACGTTCAGTTCTATGCTATGAAAAGAGTGACAGCAAGATCTACCAGAAACCAACTCTACTGTTCCAACCATGTCATTGCCGCGACATCCTATTCCCCGGAGACTAGTTTCTCACGCCTCAAAAGATCTTGGCCTTCTCCCTCACATCCTTGCCAAAATCCAATGGAGCCTGCCCGCCTGTCATGAGTGCACCCATTCTCCCACTCTCGTCACAGATTATTTGCTTAGACATCATGCATCGTCCCAGACAATCGGAGTAAGATTCGAGCGCCTTGTTGTCGCCAGCTTCAAGTGCTGGGATAGGAATAGCAAGAATATTGTTCCTGGTGGTTTGTGCAAAGTCGTAGGTGAAGAAAAGGGTTTTTGGCGAAGATGAAGCGGGTATCTTCATTTCAGGGTGGGACTCGAGAGCACTGCCAAAAATGTTAGTCAGTGCATTGAGTAGAGTAGAATGTGCGAGGCCCGCCTACGCAAGAAGAGCATCGAGCTTGGTCACTAATTGGTTTACATCTGACTCTTTAACATCGCGAGCAACGATTGGCATAGATTGGTAAGGCATTGGGATTGTCCTTTTCGATGCAATTACTTCCAATTCAAATTGCTATTAATTAGGAGTAGGATTTGATCTTGTAGTCAACCGTACCACAGTAGACAGTTGAACAAGGTAGGTCTTGATTTTTAAGACAGCGAGGTTGGAAGATCGTCACCCTCTCGCGTCATATTTGACGCGTTGCGTTGACTAGCGCGCTATGGTCGCATATTTACGTGTCTCGAACGGATCAGCGCCTAGATAGCATTACTTCTTGAGAGTAGGTGTGGTATTTGTCTACCTAGACCTCCAGGCAATTTAGTAACCAGTTCGTCAGGTCGGCAATTTGCGGGTAGAAGATGGTCAAGGTATAAAATTATCTTGTCCCTCTTATATCTGCTCATCAGACAATTAACTGGTGTGTTTCTGCACGTAACTCCTCGAATGCTTTCGATGTAAGAGGTCGGATTGCTCACAAATTCTGTCACGCTAGCAAGACTCTAGAATCCTCGAGATGACACAGCTGCTCAGGCCATAGCTTCATCCCCTTAGTGGCAGAACATGCTGGCCCATTACACCTTGCCTACAGAGCGGGCATTCCGGCTTCTCCTTGACCCAGTCTCCAATACATGTCCAACAAAATACATGACCACATGTAGTCACGCTGGGGTCTTTCATCTCCTCCAAACACAATGTACATTTTCGCTGCTGCCGTCCGTTGATCCAACCCATCAATTCTGGATCCTTGAGATCATATCTTGGCTTATCAATTAAGACAGGCGTATGTGTCGTTGCTTCTATGCGGCTTTTTTGGATCTCTGGAGGTTGGCCAGTCGACGGAGAGGTCTCACTGTTGGCGGCGTAAGCTTGACTTCCCAAGCCCACCTCCACCCCCTCGACCATGGCGCTCGCACCCCCGACTCCCCCGGCGTCTATGGCTGTTGGGGCTGCGCTTCTCACGGTACTATTCACGTGTAACCATACCTGCACCGCCATCTGCAGTATCAGAAGCACTCCGAGGACTTCGTATCCCACGCGCTGGTCAGAGGGGGGAAGACGTTTCGTAAAGATATAACGCAAGCCAAAGAGCCGCTTGCTGAGATGGTAGTAAGAGCCTGTAAAGTAGAAGATTGAGAGCGTGAGGGCGTAGATGGGAGAGGGTGAGGTTATGGTGGAGAGATTGGTGAGAATATATGATTGTAGGCGTTGGGAAGAGGAGGAATTGGGGGCGTTCGATTTGCGCTGTAAGTTTAATTCAAGCTTAAGGCGCATACGGTTTCGGAATGCTGGCAGGATCTTCGTGAGTGTGTAGGGTAGAAGCACAGCAGAGAAGATATACCCTGCTCGGCTGGAGAAAGCAGGCAACTGGAGAGAACGATCAGATATTTGGATGATATCGCAGTACTCCTCCCCAAGCGTGCGATTGCCAATTAGAGTAGTAAGGCCAAGGTAGAGCAGCTCGGTGAAGGTGTGAGCTTCGGAATTATATGTATGGATGAAGCGAGCGCCATAAAGGCGGCGGAGAATGCTAGATAGCTGCTCCTGTAGAACACCTTGGAAGTAAGTATCCTTCTGGGTGGAGCGGATTATGTCTGGCGCGGCAGCAAAGGGGTAGTTGTAACTTGTCATAGAGGAAGTGGGCGGCCGAGCATCACGGACATGATCAGGGGAGGATGTTGTGACAGCCATTGTGACTGTCCTTCAAGGATACGCAGACTTGACGGCGATATTTTTATTAAGTCTTTGTCTAAAAAATAGCTGAGGACGATGATATTATTGAAGCCGAGGTTAAACTAAAGCTCCTGAGGCACTAGTCCTAATGAGTCTGACAGGCACGACAGGCTCGAGCAGGAAGATCGCGCCAACAGCTGAAAAAACACCCAGCTTTCCATAGCTGCGGAACCTACTCATTCCTAACTACAGTCATTCCTTGATCACTTTGCGCCTGTGAGCTACCTACTGCATTACTGAGGACTCCGCTTGGCATGCGTGCGGAATGGATGGGGACCCTGCGGTAGAGCCCGAGTTGGACACTGTCAGTCTGATCCTACCATTACCGTATAGGATCGCGGTAATCGTTGTACTTGGTATGTAGAGAACAGAGAGAGTTCATTGGCAAAATCGAGCCTAACCAGGCGTTAGGGATCTGGGCTTGGGGCCTCAACCTTCACTACCTTTCTCTCATCAATATTGTGCGCTTCGGTGCCCAAACGCTGTGTCATTGGTTCTAATCCCACCGCAGGATGTCCCTGCTCTCATCAAATATTCTAGGCCTCCAGCATCTTCTATTCCTTCTCATCATCAACGCATCTACAGACTCGCCGCTACCGTGACCTTACCCTTGATCATCTCCATCCTCTTCTTTTGGATTTTAACCCATGGCCAACCATCTTTGATTCTCGCCTGGGATATTCTTCCCCAGTCCTACCTATTTCTCCTTGCCGTATTCTTCGTCGTCCCTTTACAACGACTCTCACGCACAGGGCGATACTGGTTTCTCAAGACCTTGAAGCGAGTCAGTATTGGAGGGATTGCTGAAGCAAAGGATGGGAAATTTGGCGATATACTTCTGGCTGATGTGTTGACATCGTACTCTAAAGTACTCGGGGATCTTTTCGTATCTGCATGCATGTTCTTTACGATTGGGACTTCTTCAACCGATAAGCCAGACCGAAACTGCGGTGGTAAATACGTGGTTCCTCTGATCATTAGCATACCGAGCTTGATCCGATTGCGGCAATGTCTGATCGAATTCTCCAGGGTGAGAAGAGCACCGAGATCAGCATCAACTGGTTGGGGCGGGCAACACCTTGCCAACGCCCTAAAGTACTCAAGCGCTTTCCCTGTAATCATTCTAAGTGCGTTACAACGTGGCTATGATCCGAATAAGATCGGTATGAGTGAGGCAGGCCTCTTCCGCTTATGGTGTGTATCAAACCAGTGATCCACAGCCTGCAACAATGGCTCACTGGTGCTTAGGCTCTTCTTTGTCTTTTTCAACTCTTTCTACTCATTCTATTGGGACGTGGCCAAAGATTGGGACTTGACCTTATTCGCATCATCAACAGAACGAAACAACCCGGAGCATCCTTGGGGTCTGCGGCGGCACACACATTTTCATAGCAAGGAGATGTATTATGGCGCAATTCTCATAGATCTCATGTTACGGTGTACATGGAGTTTCAAGCTCTCTCCTCATCTGGACCACTTCAACGATCTTGAAGGCGGGATTTTTGTCATGGAGCTCCTTGAGGTGCTTCGGCGTTGGATGTGGATTTTCTTTCGGGTTGAGACTGAGTGGGGTCAGTGCCCACGCCGAAGCCAAGACGTTACAGACAGTGAAGCTGACAACCCCATAGTGCGTACTAATAGAGGACCGGCACGTGACGATATATTACTCGCCGATTACACTGACAGGATAGACGATGATTAGACCTTATGCTATGGAAATTAGGGCTTGTATTGAGGGAGCTACTCCACGCACACCCTCTTTTCTTACCCATACAACATCTCAGCCATACACCCCTCCTAGTCAAGTAATAGAAAACATGGGGAATCTTCACATGAAAATACCCGGGATTCTGGAACATTGACTACCCTGCTCCTACCATACTCCTACCACCAATGCTTCAGAAACCAAAAATTTATAACCGACGAAAGTGTTCACATCCCGCTGATAGTAGAGTACATACCACCAACAAGATACTGTTCCACCGTCCCCACCACCTCCTAAGCGACAGCCGTGGCTAACCTGATCTCCTCCATTCCTCCCGCGCTCCTGCAATGAAACGATGCAGAACTCGAACCTTCGACCTCGGAAATGAAACGCCTAATCTCATTAGTGATCAAGATGCTGTGACTATAGAACTGATAGTCCATTATTTCGGAATGCATTTTCTTTTTAAATACACCCCCTTTTTTCCCCCCAGAAATGAAGATATCCGAGAGCGCTGATGGGAACGGACAAAGTTTTCGAGATATGGAAATTCAAGGGGTAGCAGCGATGGTGCGACGGGTAGATAGATGTACTACACGGCTAGAGTGGAGAGGACGGTAGGGGGTTTGATAAAGGATGGATATCCGTCTTATAGCCTCAGTAGGATGGATGCACATGCATTCCAGACATTACTCACCACTGCTCCCACACGGGGCCACTCCCACCCCGAGCCCAATCCCCTTCCAAGCTCTGTAGCTCTATTGTTAACGGCACAGATCCCTGTTTATTATATACGTAGATGGAGATATCGAGGTGCGGGTAGGGGATGGGAAGGACTTGAGAGGGGAGGAAGAATGTTGTTTTGGGGTTTGGGAGGGGAGGGGGTTGCTCTCGGGTCTCGCGGGGCCGGGGGTAGGTTGTTGGGGGGTGGAGCAAAGGCGAAAGGGGAAGGGGATGTTCTGGTGTAAAAGATTTATATCCGGGAGCAGTTTGGCTAGAAGATTGAGAAGTGAAAGAGATAGTTGGAATAAAAGGACAATAGGTCGGAAACATCGAGCATCCATCCAACCCTCGGCACAACATATCCGTTTTTTCCTGTATGAGGCCCAGTAGCTATATCCTGATCTGTAGAATCCACAGACAACGACCTCCGCGGGATATCTTACAGAGAGTTTAGGTAATGGCGCCGCTGCTGTTTCTCGATTTCCCTTCACTCAACACCTGAGAGACTTATGATGGCACCTCGACGATCGATCGAAGCCGCGAGTGCTTTCACTCCGATCTCAGCGCACCTGGTACCTTCTCCCCTGATTCACTGGCCACATCCTTCACCCTGGTCGCTGCCAGTGCCCCATGCAGCCCAAATTGCGACTGGATACCTTCGACGCGGTGGGTGGAGTTGATGTTCTTGACCAGTGTGATTTGGTAGCATGTAGCGGAGCCTTGGCGGGAAATTATGGTTGAGTAGGCGAGGAAGAATTCCCATATCTGTTCTAGCTGTCAGCATCGACGGGGTGCGGTGGCTGGTGAAGATCTGAAGCGTACCCTGAACCATCTGTTGCCATACTTTGCTTCTACCTTCTCTCGGTTCGCCATCCAATTCCTGTACCATCTCCATAACGTTGCGGAATAATGGATGCCAATGGTGTCGACGGCCTTGACTTCGAAACCGACGCCCTCGAGTTTGTCGATGAAGAAGCCCAGGGGTGTTGACGCGTCTGCTCCCGGGAAGATGTACTTGTTCATAAACAATCCCCAGATCAAGTCCTCGTATTGCCAGCATTTCCGGATACCTGCGATTTGCAGGAAGAACACCCCGTCATCGTCAAGCATATCATAGACCTGCTTTAAGAACTTCGCAAAAAAGCGAACACCAACATGCTCGGCCATTTCTAGGCAAGTAATTTTCTTGTACCGACCATCAGGCAATGGAATATCACGGTAGTCCATGCACAGAATCTTGCTTTGGCTCTCATCGACGCCCGCCTTGCGCAGCGCATTGTTTCCCCATGCAGTTTGATTTACACCAAGCGTGACACCAGTCACATGTGCGCCATAAATGGTGCTGGCATACTTGGCTAGTGTACCCCAGCCGCAACCGATATCTAGGAGCGACTCACCAGGCTTGAGGCCTATTTTCTCGCACACGATGGCAAGCTTGTTATCCTGTAGCTGTTCAAGCGACTCTTCCTTGTTGATATCTGAGATGATGCCGGATGTATAGATCATGCGAGGGCCGAGGAACCAGCCATAGAAGTCGTCACCACGATCGTAGTGGTCTCGGACTTGCTCCTCATCTGCAGCAGTTAATACTACAGCTTACAGTCTTGCGTTTTGCAAGTTTACCTTGAGACCGAGTATGCATGATAACCTCGGGCATCATGCCAGTAAGAAAGTACCGGAACAAACTGACAGTAAATCTAAAGCTTGCCCAATCATGCCGGTATTCCATGGCCTCCAGCGCATCCCCGTTAAAGTCCACTGCCCCGTCGAAGTACATCTCATGAAACGTCTCCATGGGAATTTTGTTCTTGCCATGGTATCGCTCTCTATCCTTTTCATTTCGAAATTCAAGATAGTGCTCTGTCGGACGCCCAGGATATCGAGCCTTTTCATTTTTCCGTGGTGATATTCGTGACGCAACGGCCCAGAAAGCGACTAGGATAGGTATACTGAAAATTATCGCGAAGAAGATCCATGTGAACAGGCCTCCGCCAACTTTGCGGGCAAAGTAGGCGGGTACGATAGCTATGAAGGAGAAGAGGAGTAGGTTGGAGAAATTTTCACTTCCTGCGGCGTCGGCGGGGAGAAGCGCATTTTTGATCGAGGGGTACTAGACCAATCAATTCAACTCAATTGGCTCCTCAAAGATACCTGAAAATGCTATCGGCTTCGTGGAGCAAAACTCACAGTAGTAGTCCTGACTCCATAGTCCTCAGGAGGAGGTACTGGCGTAGGTGCGGCTGGTGTCTCGATGAATTCAAAGTCATCCGAAACCTCGGAACCATTCTTTGACATTGTAAAGAACTCAATTAAACGGAGATGAACAATCGGGGGTTGGACTCGAGGAGAAGTTTGTTCCGGTACCTGCAGGACGCAGGAATAAGCTTGCGTTAGCGCTGTCGCTTGTCACTTCGGTTAGGGCTGGCTTAATTGTAACTTGTAAGTTAGGACCGAGTCTGGGCATTGGGTTACGGGGACTGCCAGGTGCTGCCTCTTGATCCATTGGGACTTGAATTTCAATGTAGGAAACAAAAAGTACTAGTATTCATATTATAAAGCCGAAGCCTCGTCTAGGACAAATGCTGTGGATATGGAAGACCACTATCGCATGCATAGGATCTGCCTTCTAATCTGACGACGTGAACCTAGATCTCGTTCAGGCGTTAGAATAAGAGACTCCGAACAGCGTGAATTGTAAAACGCCACTCGGTACATGTATCAAAGCCTCAGCTGACTAAAACTATGCATCAAACGCCATACAAAATCAAGTTAACCCTTAGTCGAGGTGGGATTCATTACCATTGTGTTGCACTATTTCCTTCCGAATCTCACCCCAACACCATATCCCTCTACAGGCGCTGGTACCGTCCCTGGACGTTCTTGTCTAAATGGTATATCACCATATCCAACTTCTGCCTCCCTGCGTGCGGCAGCTTCTCGATCCGAATAGCTTCAAGCACATAGTTTGCCACCGTCGCTTCTTTCAAAGGCGGATCTCTCAACAGCGCCGCCACGTCCGGCACTTCGAAGTCTTGGTGGTGCCAAAGAGCATATGCACGTAAGCTGGCCGTTGTCGCACGTCCTTTGTAACCTGGAGGAAGGCTATTGCGCCACTGTGAGACCCATTCATCTGCGGCGGCCACTTCGGGAGCTGTAGCTGAACGAGGTTTTGTTGTAGCGGGCTTGAGCTGGGTTCTTGATTGAGCTGGGACGTCTTCGACAGCAACGTTGAGGAAATCGCGGGCCATTTCTTCAAGAGAGATTGAAGGATCCGGAGGCAAATCAGTCAGAGTTTCTTCGGTAACCTCGGCTCCTTCATCATAGTCTGCAACGGTTTGTCCGTTTGCAAGGCGGATCGGTAGGTTCAGATCTGCATGCGAAGGGCGAGGGGGCGGTGGATCGAGCGCCCTCCGCTTCCCCTCGAGGACATGATAGAGTTGGAACCCAGCATACGAGTCGGACGCAGCATCTAATATGATTTAGTCCGGGCAATATGTCTAAATTGTCATTCCATCACTTACAGTAGATTTGCTCGTAGTTCAGCTCCTGACTCCAATCACTGGACCGAACCTCGCCCTTCCACATAGGAAGATGGAGATGTTCCTCAACTTGCCGAGAAAGAGAAACTAGCGTTTTGTTGATCATCTTAACGTTCACCGGAGAGAACTTGACCAGCTTGTATAAATGGCTGAGTTCGAAGAGGCCGCGTGAATCGATGCCCATGAACTTTCGAAGCCTTGTGCAATCGGCCTTGACTGACACTCCAACTTTCGTGATCTTCGTTGATTCCATGATCTTTTTCAAAGTCGGTGCTAGTAGATCGTCACTTTTCTCGTCCTCCCAGTATCGTGCAATGTGGAATAGAGCTACGCGCTCCTCACTGGCTAGTTGGATCAGTGCAACATTCTTCTTGACACCTTCGGTCGCTAAGGCTTGGGGTTTCCACTCAATATCAAACCCCACTATTTCTTCATTCAGAAATAATTGCGCGATACGCTCGGTGGTCGCCTTGCTTTTGCAATAGTGTACTTTTATTTTCTCTCCGTTTGGACCCCTATAGAGTAGGTACTGCCAATAAGATGCCCTTGTGCCAGGGGACGCGGATTTAGCGTCAGCCATGTTCTTTTCGGGAATGTGATAGCCGAGTGGGCTCAGATGGAGCTGCGGCCAGGGTTCTTTGAGGACCTCGACAGCAGCTGCCTTCGAAGCATGTAGCGCTGTATTTGCGGCCTCAGCAAAGTCATTAAGAGCATGTGGTTGTGAGCAAGAATCGCTGCCGGGTGTCGCGAAGCTCGCAATCTTGGAATTTGTTCTCAAGAAATCATCTGGGGTGCTCAGGGCAGGACTGTCTGTAGACTGCACGTATTGCTGGCTCAACATGTGAGTGGGCCGCATGCTCAAGCCCCTTGTTAGCCCAGACGTAGGAAAATGGCGCAAAGCTTCCGCGTGCGAAAGCTCCAGAGACACGTTTCGATCAAGGAGGCTTTCATGATCTGTGGTGTCAAGGATCTGTTTCCTAACTTCACGATTTCCTTCATCAGATCGATCACGCCTGTCGGCCGGGTGGACTCCAGTTATGGTACCCGCTGTGCTATCAGGTGTAGCGCTCGCCCATTGATGGAGCATCATGTTATGATACGCCCATAGCGCTGCCTTGGATTCCTCTAGGTATTCAAACATCACCACAATCATTCGAGTTAATGCCATTCTTCTGCTTTGGTGGCGGTCATTCCTTCGCCAGCCATCGTACCTTTTCAACCTTGGTCTATCCCAAAAATGCAACAGATATTCCATTTTGCGATATAATTCTTGAGAAGTTCTATAAACGTCTTGAATATGCAGCCAAATGTTCGCAAAATCTTCACCGTTGTTTTGACGAAAATATCTTGTGATCAGGAGATTATTATAGTGACCAACAGGTTTGAGTTGAGTAGCAGTTATATCACAGAGGTCCCTGATACTGCATAGATTTGGTGAGATCCCCATACCACGGCGTATTCTGGTTTCTATCAATTCGTATCCGCAATGATAGATCTGAGACCGCGAATTTGCAAGTGACGCGCTAGGCTCGACGAGTGTGGTTCTGCTAACATTGAAATTGAAAACCCTTTGATGCTTGATACGGTCAGCGCCTTGCAGACCCCGTATCTGCTCGGCTTGCTTCATCATGTACCATACGCCGCGATATAATCTCATGCACCTACCTATATCTCGTTTCATAAATCGGATTCGGTCTCGAGCATCCCCTAAACGTAACTCAATATAGCGGAAATTGCGAGAATACTTTTTTCGCAGTATATCAACAATAGAATTCTGCAATTCAGTGTAGCCTTGTTGAACACGCCGGATTGGATTGAGATCAGGACTGAGATCCAAATTCAAGTAATTTTGCCCCTTTCTTACCAGGACTTCGGCCGAAGCCTTATCCTCTTGCACCGGACGCGCTTTTAGTCTACTATAGCTCTTCCGTTGGCTTCCTGGTAGAACTTGGGTTTGGCGCTTTGACACTTTGTTTGGCATTTTCGCATCAGGGAACGATGAGAACGAATCCAATGACTGAGCTTGCTTGGCTCTTGCTTGGACAGAGCTAGAATGGTTCCAGGCTTTTTTCACTGTCTGAGTAGAAACATCCGCCTTCGGCTTGTCCAGTTCTGAGGTGGTCGGATCAGGATGCGGGTTTTGTAATTTTGAGGAAGGGACACTTCTAGGTCTGCATGATGGCCCAGTAGGTTCATTTCGATAATCAGCTTCCAATCGAATATTGGAGGATGTCTTCATTATAATCTCATTATCCACTGGGGGATGTTCAGCCCATTTTGTGGATCTTCCCGTCATAAATGCGCTATCTCTAGATGTATAGCCATCGTTGTTTAGCGTTGCATTTTTCCATCTCTTGCTGTGAAACTCTGCCTTGCTCACTGCCTGACGCTCACCGATAGACATATTTCCCACCTGCTGTTCAATCGAACCCAAGGGTGCAAGCAATCGTTTATGAGCGCTAGACGAAATTGGGAAGTCGTTCGGGTCATTGAAGGAAGGCACTCCGAGTGAACGACTGGTATCCCTCCTAGCAGAGGTTGAGAGGGCTCTTGCCCCACCGTTGCCGTATTCTGCAGACCAAGGAGAATCTAGCGATGGCTTTGAGGTTGAAAACACGATGCCTTGCGAAGGCCGCCATGTCCGACTACTGGGTGGTGTCTGAAAAACGATCCCTTGGGAGGATTTCCACGTACGATCAGCGGTACAATGTGAAATGTCTGGTCTGTGAACAGATTAAGCTTGAGTCCGTCATCAAGGCTTTCGAAAATACCGTGAGGCCATGTTCTTTCGAGACACGCCAATATCTACATGTCCGATATCAATTATACCAATGCTAGAAGCAGGCACGACCAGGCCTGCAGCGTAGGAGCATCCGGTCGTGTTCACGACAAGCCTGTGATGGAGGAGCATGGTGAAATACCAGCTCCATGACCGTCAAGCCCACTATGTCAAAGGATTTTCCAGAACATCTTCTGAGGCGTGATAACGCGCTTGGAGCTTGGAGGTCGGGTGGGCGTGGTGGGGAACGAGTGGAGGATAGCCCGCCGGGACCAATTTAGCCCCCGCCCCTGCCAAGACCTAATAAGGCTACTGTGGTATTTCCCGTTTTGGCAAGAGCCTCAATATCAAACTCTTCAGGTTCACGTCCAATGAGGAACTTAGATTCTGCGCATCTCAGACATGGCATCGCAGCTCTTACCGTTGGGTATGTCAAGCGTAGTAGTGCTTGCGGAAGAGTACTGAGACCTTGATTCAGAGTTAATTGACAAATGTGTTGGCTCACGGATATGGGTCATCATGAAGGGCGAAAAAGGTATCCCTCTGCCCTAATTCAAAAGGCCTATTTGTGGCTTTGCTGACTGCTCTTCCCATTGAAAGAATTCGCAGGCACGTTGCTAGGGTTCGATGACTACGTCAGTTAGTGCATGCTTTGCACTCCGATAAGCCTTTGCTAATTGTTGGACCAGATATGGTTCTTGAAGATGTGACGGAATTGTGTGTTGTGATCTTCCTTCCTTCGGAGTGTCTGGTTCTAGACGATTTGGTACTAATTTAATTACAGTGATTACAGTGGCTCTCATACGAAGCTGTCTAAGATCTTATTGAACGGCAACAATATCTGCATGGTAAGAGTACTGTTGTGTCAATGCTTCTGCGAGGCTAACGTAAATCTAGCTTATCCCAGGAGGGGAAGGTCCAGTAGCAGCAGCGGCTTAATACAGACATGCTTGAAAGCAAATTCAGTTATAATGCCAATGTGGACTTGATAGTCTGGCCTGGATTATAGCAGAGAGGCTTGTCGACTTATCGTACCGGATTCCAAGGCTGAGAGCTCACAACGAACTATACAAACTAGCTGTTCATAGTCTAGGCGACTGCCGAGAGAGGCTTGGTTTTATTCTCGCTACAGAGTCCCTGACTTCATCGAGGATTTCCAGAGCAGACTTGACTTGCTTGATCAATCCAACTCCTGTGCCTGCATAGGCAGTCAATCTTCCCTGTTCGCCCCAACCGTGATCGCCCTTCTTCAAAGCTTCTGCGTATAATGTTTTGTTCTCACCGGTAATCCCGCCCTCTTTTGCATCAAGATAGCTTTGATTGATTATGCCTCTCCCACCGTAATGCGCAGGCCACCCAGTGGTACCACGCAATCGGTCATAAACATTTGATCTAACAGTATTGGGCCCTCCGTCTCTCATCCTTAAAACATCATTTTGGTATCCTTTAGCAATATTTGCTTCCTTGCAGGCCAGAAACCTTGTGCCCATGACCACACCATTAGCCCCAAGGGCAAAGGCAGCGGCTACACTTCGACCTTCAGTGATACCGCCTGCTGCAACGAGGGATATGTTACCATGCCCCGCTTCACTGAGTGCATCAGCAACTTCTGGCAGTAGAGTGATGATCCCAGCACCATGTTGAAGGCCATGACCTCCGCCATCAGTCCCTTGTACCACGAGCACATCGGGACTGCATATACGGGCAATCTCTAGAGCATCCGAGACCCTACCTATCTGAACCCATATCCTTGTTCTGCCACTCGTAACCCCTCTGATTCTCGTCGTCCACTGTTTCAAATCTGTGTTCTTCTCTGGCGCAAAGAACCAAATAGCTGCCGGCACGTATTTTCCGACAGCTTCTACGGCTACGTCAATATCAGCTCCCCAGTTTATAAACCCTACACCAATTGGTAATATATCTCGTTTAGCACCCTCAACTGGTAATGCCTTGAGGAGGGCTGCAGCTTCCCGAAGGTACTTCTCTAAGTCAGTTGCGTCTGTAGCCCCGATAAAGCCGAGCCCTCCAGCGCGGGAGACAGCCACTGCCAGAGGTGCTAGGGCTATCAGACGCATTGGCGCACTGACGGTGAGCGGACTGACTGTCCACGGATAATCTTTGACTAGAAGCATTTGGACTCTCAATATTTATGTGAGTCGCAAATGACTGGAATGGAAATTTGTATGTGTTTGCTTAATTTACAAGTGGAACTGTGGAAGTGGCGGGATTTTGCCTAGACCGTAATTTACCTAGTTCGGAAGTAAGAGCTCCCACCAATCAGGATCTTTCTGTTTAGAAGACAAAGATTCAAAGGGCATTCATTGCCTTGAGACTTTCCAAGTCTGCACCTTCTGATCCGCCCCCTTTCATGGTTACATTGGACAATATCATTATATCTATATGAGTCGTATTATAACAGATTCTTGAAAATATAACTGGGGACCCGGAGGATTGCCCTATAGTCTTGTCTTCATATGGGACGGTGCACCATAGAAAGGGAGGACCAACCCACAGAATTTAGGAGCACTATCAAGCTAGGAGCTTATACAGGTCCAACATGAATGCCCCAGATAGGTCAGTCATTCTAGCATGGCAGAGTCGCCATGTTGTCCCTCCAGTATCAAGCATCTGCTCGTCTGTTGGGCACAGTCTTCAAATCATGTTAGCAGAAAGAGCAGCAGGTTAAAGTGAATGGCAAAGCAATGAGCAGCCATGCTGCTCTGCTCAACACAGCGCGCCTGTTATAACACAACGCGGCTACCAGATTCACTGGTTATTGTTTTCACTCATATGCCCCTTCCTTAAAACAAGCATGTTGTCATTACATATCATTTCTGATTCACTCTTCTCTCAACTTTGACACCCATCATACATTCACAATGGCAGGAGAATATGTAACCCCAAGCGCAAGCGGAAGTCTTGTCACACAAGACACCGTAATCTCGCAGCACTCTCATATGCACAAAGTCCGCACTGGCCTAGCATCTTCCATGTATCCCATCGACAACGCTACTCAGGGCAGACAGCGCGAGCCAAAGCCCGGAGCAGAAGATAATGTCCCTCCTAGATTTGAGCTTTTCCTGTTAGCCGATGGAGAGAAGAAGGTTACGGAGGAGCCTGACACCCGTAAGTCTTCCTATTACTCTATGCATGGCTGCTCAATTAGCACATAAGTCAAGATCACCTCCAGCGAGGATACCCCATGCAGGTCGTTTTTGAGGCTCGCATAGGGAGCTTTACTCGCCCATAAGATTATACAACTTTTCGTTAACCTACTAACGCTTCAATTCTAGGTATGCCATCAACTTCAATCTTCACATTCAACAAAGAAGACCATACCCTCGGCAACATGCTCCGCTCTCGACTTCTCCAAATGAGCCCACAAGTCATTTTCGCCGGCTACAAAGTCCCACATCCTTTGTTCAGGTTGGTCACTTTTATTCCCTAACACCAGTCCACATCTACCATGGCTACAATTCTCAGACCTCTTGTTTCACTATTCTGGTAAGAAAATCTGATTAACATTCGGATAGCAACTTCATTCTCCGCATTCAAACGGATGGTAGCCTCACACCTCGTGCCGCCTTAATCCAATCATGCCGCGACCTCGTCAATGACCTCAGCTTACTCTCCCGCGAGTTCACCAAGGAGTGGGAATTGAGGAAGATGGTTGGTGCTGGAGCGGAAGAGACAAATGGAGAGAAGTAAAGCTACCGGTGGTAAATCTGCTCTTGCATAGAATGGTGTCTGGCGAATTGGACAACAAGGAGTCAGGAACCAGGGATGGCAGATTTTACTGAAGGATAGGCTGGATATTTGGTCACTGGATTTGGTTCTTCGAAGACAACTCCATACTTAGGCTAGACTCTTAGGATGATATGTCTCAATTGAATCAAAGAAGCTCTAAGCTCGATGATGCTCAAATTCTACTTCTTGGTGACGTCTGTGTAGTATGCTCGACTTGGATAAGGTTACTCACAAATTGCGATATGCCGTTTGTAAATAAGAGTCAAGTGTAGAAGGCTTCAAAGCATGACCGATTGGGTACTCTGAGTTCACTTCTGTAGATGCCATAATGTGTATACAATTCCCCCACCTGTGTTCATGCGGAGTGACAGAGCTTTGAAGTAAGTTCCCTCGTACGGTACTCGCACCCCTGTCAGCGGCGGCCATTGACTAGCGCCTCTCGTCGTCACCCTTGGTTTCGGCCTTACTTGCTGCTTAAAGTAGATATTTTTCAGTCTACTTGACTGTTCTCACGATGTATTCGAATTCGAATTCTTTCCTCGGCGGAGGTAACAGTAGCCGCCCAGGACCCCCCCAGTACGGGCAGTCGTCGCTCGCAAACCCACAGCCAGCTCAGCAGCAACCCAATGGCTTCGGCCAGCAGCCTACCGGCTTTGGCGGTGGTCCATTACAACAACAATTCACAGGATATCCGGGGCAGGTGCAGCAGCAGAGTTACCAGGCCTCACAACAACAGCCTCAGTATACCGGTTACCAAGCTCCCAGTCAACCGATGGCTCCAAGTCAATTGCCCCAGCAGCAGCCGTTCCAGACAGGCCAACCAGTGCAGCCACATATCGCCCCAATGCAGACAGGGCAAACGTCGGCTCAGATTGCCCAGTCATTCCAGTCCACGCCTACGGCCCAACCCCCGGCTCGTCAGACTCCGGCTCAGGGTGCCAAAATCCCCAAAATCCGACTTTCCTTCTTGACTGCTCAAGACCAGGCGAAATTTGAGCAGCTGTTCAAATCGGCTGTCGGGGATGGCCAAGCCTTAGATGGTAGGTTCTGCTAGCATGACGGGACAAGACCCTAGATTAATAGCCAGCAGGTGATAAGGTGAAAGACTTACTTATCCGGTCCAAGCTCCCCGGCAGTGATCTTATGCAGATATGGTACGTGGTTATTCAGTTTGACAGGCTCTTGCTAATATCTCAGGGTGCTCTCGGACACAACGAAGTCGGGGCAGCTGCTCTTTCCAGAGTTTGCACTCGCCATGTACCTTTGCAATTTGAAGCTTGTGGGAAAGGATCTCCCACAGACATTGCCCGACCGTATAGCAAACGAAGTCTCAAGCATGGTAGATATTATCTCTTTTGGCGTACCGGATGACCGTCCGCTTCCACCGCCTCGAAGTAATGCGCCAAACTTTGATGCTCCATCGCGTTCCGGCGTAGCGCCAAGCATCCAGCAGCCTCAACCGCAAGCCTCCAATACCCAATTACTCACACAGTTGACGTCCCAACCGACCGGCTTTGCTGCCCAATACATCCCTCCGCAACCCACTGGTTTTCAAAGTCAGCCTGCGGGTTCTGCACCTCAGCCAACGGGCTTCCCCCAACAACAAAGCAATTTCCAACAGAACCCACAGCCTACTGGCTACTCGGGGCCCCGTCCTCCCATGCCGCCAATGCCAACCGGCTACGCGTCGACACTCCCGCCCTCACAGACAGGGCCCGCGATGCCCCTAAATGCTCAGCCAACAGGTAGGCCCGGGCAGTGGGGATTGGTGAATGCTCCAGCTTCAGGACTGCCTAACATTGACGCTCTACAACAGCGTATGATGCCACAGCCAGGGCGTGAAGGGGGCTACACAACAGCAGGCTTATCAGGAAGCGCACAGGTGCCATGGGCTGTAACGAAGGATGAGAAGAAAATCTACGATCAATTGTTTAAGGCTTGGGATGGATTTAATAAAGGCTTCATTGGTGGCGATGTCGCCATTGAGGTGATGGGACAGAGTGGGCTGCCAAAACCCGACCTTGAGAAGATATGGACGCTTTCTGATCCCGGAAATAAAGGGAGATTAGATATGGATGAGTTCGCAGTGGCAATGCATCTGATTTATCGGAAGCTGAATGGCTACCCCGTGCCTAACCAACTGCCTCCGGAACTTGTACCTCCATCGACAAGGAATTTTGCAGACTCCATTGGTACTGTAAAATCACTACTCTCGCAAGACGCAGAAACAAGAAAGAATACCAGTGCATTCTTACAGCCACAGCAGACTGGTGTCAGCTACCTGAAAAATCACTCATTTCGCACCGACTCGTATGGCATAACACCGGGGCGTAAAGATGCCACTGTTTTCAGAAACAACGATGACGATATTGGGTATAAATCAAGTGCACGTCGTAGGATAGGTGGAGGAGGACGGACGCCTTCTCCTGTGCCATCGATGTCGTCGGAGACCTCTAATGATGATGTCACTATTGAGCAGTTGCGTAAGAAAGTTCACGAAAAGCAAGTGTTGCTAGATGCAATTGATTTTAAGGACGAGAATGTCACAGAGGAGGATGACGCGCTTGATCGTCGAGACCGACGTGATGCCGAAGATCTGTATCAGCGAATTCGGCGACTCCAAGAAGACATTGACAGCCATCCGAACGCCTCACTTCGCAATGTTGATTCTGAGGCCGAACGGAGAGCTTTGAAGCGTCAATTACAAAAGTTGACAGACCGCCTCCCAGAGCTAGCATCCCAAGTTCGAAAGACTGAGCGTAATATTGCTGATGCCAAGCTCGAGTTATTCCGCTTAAGAGATGCAAAGGCTCACCCTAGCAGCGCTTCGAAGATTATTGGCACAGGACCTGGCGGTGCTGTAACGGAGTCTGATAGACTAAAAGCTCGTGCAAAAGCAATGATGCAGCAGCGCTCAGCAGCATTGACTGGTAAAGCTGCCCCTGCAGGTGACGATGATAGCGAAGCGGCTCCGAGGCGCCTGGAAGAAGAGAATGCGCGTATAAAGGCGGAGAAAGAGAACAATGAGCGCATGATTAAGGACGTCGAGGACAGCGCAAAAGACTTCTCTCGTGGCCTCGAAGACACATTGGCGCAGGGTGGTGAAGATTCGGCCAGTGAGCATGAGAGGCGGAGATGGGAAGATGGTCTAGGTGTTGAGGACGAAGTGCGGGACTTCATCTTCGACCTACAGAGGAGTAGCCGAAGTTCGAAGCTCCGACGCGAGGAGTAAGTAGTTTTCCTGAAGCCTTCAATTTTATTTACTAACAGTTACTAGTATGGGTAGAGGTAGAGATCATGATGTTAGAAACATTCCGCGTCAGGATAGTTCACGGGACCTTACTCCCACCCGGCATAACAAAACCGTAAGACCGAGCGAACCTGCACGGCCAGCAGCAACCCCATCTTCGACCGGGTCATACTCATCGTATAAGACTGGCGAAGACAGAGCAGCCTTTATCAAGCAACAGGCAGAACAACGCATGGCAGAACGTCTTGCGGCCCTGGGACTAAAACCCCCATCAAAACCTGGTGAATCCGCTCAACAAAGACAGGAGCGAGAGGCACGAGAGCGCCAAGATCGAGTGCGTCAAGCCGAAGAAGAAGACGCTAAAAGAGAACAAGAGCGGCAGCGTAGGCTTGCCGACGAACAAGTTTCTCCACCGAGAGATACTAGTAAAGCAAGTAAGAAACCCCCACCTCCACCAGTTCGAAGAAACAGAGGCGATAGCGAAGCCAAGCGCAAGGCCGAAGAAGAGACGCTCAAAGCCAAGACCGAGCAGCAAGGAAGAGAACAGGCGATGAGAGAACAGGAGAGTGTCGAACAGAGACGTCAAGCAGAAGTTGAGCAGAAGCGGAAGGAACAGGCCATTAAAGACCAACAGCAGGCTCAGGAGGCCCAAACGAGGGGGATGGAGTGAGTCCATTATATCCATGCATACAGAGGTCGAAGCTAATAGTGTGCTAGGAATGAGGCTGAACGTCAAGAAGATGAGCTTCGCAAAGAACAAGAAGCCACTGATGCGCGACTCAAGGCGTTGGAGGAGCAGGTCAAACAAGGTAAAGTCAAGAAGCAAGAGGAAAAGCGTAGGAGGCAGGCTGCGGAAAAAGAAGCGAAAGAGAAGGAAGCTAAGCTTGCAGCTCATCGTGCAAAGATCGAAGCAGCCAAAGAACAAGAGCGTCGGCTTCAATTACAACTAGAAAGCCTTGAAGACGAGGATTCTTCGGACGAAGAGGGGCCACAGGAGATCACACCGCAAGAAACTACACCAACGAGCAGTCAGGTTCTATCTCGAGACACTAGCCAGCACCGAGCAGAAAGTTCGGCGCCTCCAAGTCAACCTCCAATCCCACAAGAACCTGCATCAACCCCTCCTTCGGCTCCAGTCTCACTGACAGTGTCCTCATCCAACAGCGAAACCAAGAACCCCTTCTTCAAGAAGCTCAGCCAATCAAACGAACCTCCCTCAGTACCCGCAATTCAACCAGCTTCCTCAATCACCTCTCCTTCCTCAACCGAAGTCTCGACCAACCCGTTTCACCGCCTAACCCAGCAAGAAAACGCCGCCAAAGCTCAATCCACTCCTCCCCTTACATCAACCTTAACCGGCTCCCGTCCATCCCGCGTCCGGCCCGAGGAAGACGAATGGTCTGTTGTCGACTCGACCGAAGACGACTCCTCAGACAACGACAACGACGATCGCCCTGCTGGCGGCAGCGCGAAGCAGCTCGCTTCGATCCTCTTCGGTACCATGGCGCCCCCAAGACCGCTATCTGCTATGGACGAGAAGAAATCGCCTGATGCAGCGAGCCCTTCCACGCCTTCAGCGCCTGGAAATGCACCTCAATCTCCCCGCTCACCCGCTGGAGCCCCACCACCACCACCTATGCCATCCTTTGGCGCACCCGCTCCTCCACCAATGCCCTCATTCGGCGCGCCACCACCTCCGCCCATGCCTGCTGGTGGAGCGCCGCCTCCACCGCCTATACCGGCCCCGGGGATGGCGGGTATGGGGAGAGGAGGTTTACTGGGGGAGATTGTCAAGGGGAAGGGGTTGAAGAAGGTGGAGACGAAGGATAAGAGTACGGCGAGTGTTGCTGGGAGAGTTTTGAATTAGAATGTAGGGGTTTAGGGAGGAGGTTTGAATGGGAGAGTGGTGGGGGGGAATAGGGGGGTTTTGGTGGGGTGAGGGTTTAGGTCGGATGCGATGTCGACGTGGATGTAAGATGAAGGGCGAGTTGTAAATTGATAGTTTAGGACTCTGGGAGGTATTGTGTTGTGCGAGTTGGAAGATCCTTCTACAGCCGAGACTTGCAGAGGGTGAAATACAATGAGACCTTTTTGCCCATAGGCTTTGACGATCAACATTTGATCTTGAGAAATTGATGGTTTCGTACGAGTCCGCAATGGCTTTACCGGCAGCATAGCCGAGGTCTTAAAGGCTCAAATGGAAGCACTTCCATAAGCACGTTGCGACACATCTCCCATGTCTAATTCCCCTTCCCCCTGAACCCCGTCCTCACGAATCTATCCCCATATCCACCTCCCTCAACCTCCTCCCCAGGCCCAGCCCCATTCACCCTCCCGTCCACCTCCCTCTGCTCCCTCTCCCTTTCCTTCACCACCTTCTCCCTCTCAGTGCGAATAACAGCCAGCACGCCCTCGAGGCTCGCGCGCCACGTATCCAGCCGCCCCGCGACTTCCGTCCACTGCTTCTCGCCAAACATGCGGTACGTGCTCCTGTGGATCAGGAAGGTTTGGTTGAGCTGGGAGAGCTTGCCCTCGACGAGACCGGCGCGGATGACGTCGATGACCCACATTTCGACGTCCTCCGAGGGAATTTGCAGGGAGCGGGCGATTTGCGCGTAGGGGATGGAGCGGGATTGGGAGGAGGCGGCGAGGGAGGCGAGGGTGAGGAGGCGTATTTTGCGGTAGAGGATGGAGTTGTCGAGGTCTTGTTCTTCGAGCCAGCCCGAGTGCTCATCGGTGAAGTCATTGTAGTCGTCTAGGAGCTCCATGTTGAAGATTTCGAGGAGCTCAAAGTATCCGGGGTCGGATTTGCGGAGGGCTTGGATAGCGTCGACGGCGGTGAGGTCTTGGAAGTCGAAGTGGGTGGGGTGGGAGAGGGCGGATTTGAGGGCACGGATGCTTAGGTTGCGGGAGTCGGGTTGGGAGACTTCGTTTGTGAGAATGGTACGGAGGGCGCGGAGGAGGTAGAGGTATGCTTCTGCCGGTTCACCGGCTTCGTCCGCGACGTCGGCGATGCTTAGGTAGAGTTTACGTTGGTCCTCTTCGTCTGTTTCCCAAGCCACAATCCAGCTATCTAGGTTTTTGAGCTGTGGCCGTAAAGAGTCGAACGAAGAAGAAGCGCGCACGACCCGTAGAATGGCTAGGAATACGTGATAGCGGACTTCATTATCGGGCGGTAATATATTGAAGATTGTGGTTAGTATGGAAAGGGCGAGACCGGGAGAGTGGGAGGGGGAGGAGGTGATGGGTTGGGAGAGGTTTTGGCATATTTTGGGCAGGAATTTGTCGAGGTTGGGGGATTGGCGGATTAGGTGGACAAGGAGGTTGTAGGCGGCTATGAATTCTATATCAAAGAATTTAGCTATGATTTATTGCTACTGAGTGACAAGCCTGTGGACAAACCCTTCTCTGGAGCTGTATTGAGCACTGTGCTACCCGTAACCAGCCTCTTGAGCGCTTCATCTTTCTGGCCTTGCTCGAGTAGAGGTGTTATTTCTGCTTGTATAGTGGCGCCATCCTCGCTCTGCTTTTTTCTTACATCGTCGATGTAATGCGCAAGCTCGTCGGCGAGCTCCTCAAAGGACCCTTCGATCAGGAGAGTATTCGTTGGCCCAGGCATATTGATAGCGCTGGGTTTCTGCTCCATCATTTCACCAGCTCAGACGTTGATTGTGGGCACGAAATCTTGGCAGCGCTAGTCATTAGGGTTGTGTCGGTATAATTCTCTCCTCCGTGCAAGTATCAAACCCAGGTAGTACGAGTACAGTAGTAAAGACTAGATAGAGTTGGAAGTTCCCAAGCTGGCTTCTCGAGACTTTGAGACGATATGTATGCCCTTTGAGTCAATTTATGGGTTTATTTGTTCTTCGCTCTTGTCAGACGAATCTAGCAAAGAACCCTCATCATCCTCGTCTCTGATTTTTTTTCTCTCTTCATTTTAACGTGCTTATGCAGCCAAAAGCTATGAAGCACAGCATACTATCTACGTATATAGATACACATAGAGTCGTACTGACGATGTATGTAGTATGGAAAAGCTCTCTGCGTGAAACAGGCTCTTAGAGCTAAAAAACCACACTATTGTTTATCCTAGTAGTCGCTGTAACCTGAATCCACTTTCCATACTCAGTCAGATGAGCTCAAGGAAATCCCGCTGCAAGCAGCCGACTCAAAATCCTAGACAGTATATCCCGTAGATCAGTTGTACATTGTGCAATCACATCGATAAAATGAGCGACGAAGAGCTATGCTCGAGATCGCGAGCTGCTCGTGCGAGTAAAAGATCACGAGCTTCGCGTTATCATGAACTGTCTATATGATCAAGTGATCACATAGACAAATCGAAATTGTAAAAGCTGATCACTTCAACGTGAGCTTTCAGAATTGCTGTTTGATCATCTAGCTGAGCGAACTAGATGAGCTTCGCAGTGTGTGTGATTACGACGCATGTGAATCGATCTGAAAACGCGAAAATCGACCTGTTTACTGCGTCACATATGCATGTATGTGCGCAAAAGCTGGATCGTGCCTTCGCAGTGCAGTGTGTATGCCGTATATGAGCTGCAACATGTGCTTCATCACTTTGCTGTTACTCTGTGTATGTGCGAGCTTCAACGCGCGAGGGGTCGCGTTGTTATTGCTTCGCTTTTCGACCGTGTATGAGCTCAACGCGTGGGTAAAGCGCTGTTACTGCTCTGTCGATGTCGATGAGATTGTTCAGCTCTTCTGACAAGCATAGCTTGCGGAAGGTTCGTAGCCAGCACCTCGTACAGGTAAATCTCGTTGCCGGCCTCGTCGTCTCTGAGCCTTGCTTTATCCTCAGAGAGTTCTTACATCAAGGAATATCAAACATCTCTCAACCTTGTACGATTTGAAGTCCTTCTATTCTACTACCACAGTTTGCCCTTTCATCGTCATCTCCGTCTTCTTTCTCGTTCTGGGGTAGCAAAATCCTCTCCCAACATACCACCATGTCCTCCCTAATATTCGGTCTCCTTACCCTCTCAAGATCGGAACCCTCTTTCTTAGAAACCAAGATCCCAGCATTTCTCTACAGTACCGCCTGGAAAAAATAAAGCACAATCCACCTCGTCACCGAAGCTCTCCGCTCAGGTTTTAGTGGTGTTGGCACAGCTGCTCAACCGAAACACTACCGCGAAGATCTCGTTGATGATCTCCTGCGCGTAATTGGATCAGGGAAGGAGCGGCGGAGGGAGGATCTCTATGTGTATATATCGTCGTTTTATTGCCTGGATGATCATATTTTAACCAAGACCATGTGCCCAGATCCAAACCAAATTCACCTCCATTAACGGCCAAGACCCAGAAAACCTACCCTACAACCCCCACCATCCCCTTTCCTCCCAAATCCGTTCCTCCTTAGCCTCCTCCCTCCACAATCTTCGGCCTTCAGACTTTCACAACAGCAACCAGCTCCAAGAGCTGTATCTCGATTGCCTAGTCCTACATTCCCCTTTTCCTCAATTCTCCGAGACACTCTCAGCGTGGAAACCCTTGAAGAATACGTCCCCCACCCCATCCGCAACCTTGATATATCCAACGTCAATCTACCCACTTTCACATCACTCTGGGATGCCGTTCGCATCAAGCCAGCGGTTGTCCAGAATCGCTTCTACCCAGTGACTGGATACGATGTAGCGCTACGCAAGTTCTGCGCCGAAAAGAGGATCGTTTACCAGTCTTTCTGGACTCTGACGGCAAACCTCGGCCTGTTATCCTCACAGCTGGTTAGGAGGCTCTCCGAAGAAGTCGGAATCGAGAGACCAGTGGCACTGTACTGCCTAGTGCTTGCTTTAGAGAACATGGTTGTTTTGAATGGAACAACCAACACGGAAAGGACGAGGAGCGATTTGCGAGAAATGGATCGAGTTGAAAAATGGGTTGCGTTTTCCATGACTCGAAACCATCCTTGACGAGTTTTTTTCATTTTGAGACTGTGCCAGCTTAGCAGCACTTTTCTCGTAGTAGTGAATTTATGACCCTGAAAGTCAATAACATCAAGTTCTGAGATCGGTTCTTCTTCTTGCCATTCAAGACGCTCACCCAGAAGATCACTCGAAACCCAGTCATGTTCTGTGCCAGAGTTCAACGCAGCAAGAAGAGACTCTCATGCTTCCTTATCGTGCGAAAAAACTTTGACTGAAGCGCGGGTTGGATCATTCGTCTATAATAACCAGTCAGCTTTACGAAACCTCTCGCTTCTTGATCAACATGCTCGCCTACCTCTGAAGCCGAAGTGGTTGAATGCCTGAGACGTGCAGAACACGTGACCTGTAACGTATCATTGTCTACAGTTTCTTAGTAAGGTTTCTGAATTCCTTTTTCGGCCTAATTAATATATCAGGTCCTGACATATTGCTGATAGTCTATCGACTGTTGCTCAAGGACAAGATGAAAGACAAACAATGTTGTTCGTGCTCTAGAAGATCACTGATCTGCTGCGGAGTACGGTCTTATCTAATAGCTCTAGTAGTAGAGGCTGTGCGAATGGTTTGCTTGCCTTGCCTTGTTCGCCTTCCAGTTCGCCTCGTGTTTGGCGGATAAGGTTTTGGCGACGATGTCACGTCTTCCGTAAATCAAGACGGGGGCTGTGTTGCAGATGGTATCCGCAGCACGTTATCCATGTGCTCCGCTATCAAAGAGAGGAAGGGTCTGCTAGACAACAACAATCGGTCATCGCTGACTCACAAAAATGATGAATTATTCTAGACTTGGGGCTCTGATGGGGGCAAAGCCAGAGCTCGCGATCTTCCGACGATACAGCAAATTAAATATGCAGAGCCTGCTGTACATGCAGGCTGAGATAAACGAACTCGAGACAGAGCTACAAGAAATTGCATCTGAAGACCATCGTTCAGGTGACCCCGAAAAGCAAAAATTTTCAAGAGAATGGCGGAGATTGGCAGGAGCAGTCGGAGGACGCTCACTGCAGTGGAACAAATGGCTTGAACTGCGTGCTAAATTGCACGAGTATAGTGCGCAGCGTGAATCTTCATTCAGTGTTGCTGAGACTTACTACTGTCTAGATACAGCATTGCTGCAAGGAGAGCAAGTTCTCAAGATGAATCATCCCATTGATCAAGACCTTGCTTTTTTCAGAGAGTGGCTGGCTCGTCCGAAAGCAGGGGACAATTTCCTGCGTGGTCTTGAGGCGGGATTCCCAAAATACGGAGGATCTGGCAGTGCTGAGCACACAAACCGGTGAGACAGACGTGTTCACCATGTGGTTAGCAAACAGTTTCTTGGCACATTTTCATCGTTCTATTGGCTATCAAATCATTCGCAATCGGTCCGGGGATGAAGAAGCGGGATTCATCGAGTACAGCGACCAGAAGCTCAAGGGTTTCTCCGAGATCGTTAGTACTCTGCTGTCTTCGATAATTCCGATAACAGCAACTTTAACCCTATACTTCGTTGAAAGAATGCCTATACGTTTAGCAACGGTGGATGTGTACATGGTCATTTTTTGCGGAGTTTTGGGCGTCTTCACCCATGCCCGTAGAGTTGAGATATTTGCTGCAACAGCTGCGTAGGTCCTCCGCTGCCCATCAGCCTTCTCCTAACCTCTTGTACCACATTATGACAGTACGAATCAGCAGCCTGGGATCTCAAACCAAAGAACGATGTGCGTTAGGGATACGACGCTAACAAATCGATTCTGATAGCTTTGCGAGTGTGCAAGTTGTGTTTGTGGGTACAAAAAACATGTCAGGCCCTTAGCTTTGGATCTGCTCTTCGTTTAGCTGGAAGAATTCGGGATGTTCATCGATATCGCTGCCCAAAGAGGTCCAAGCTAGACCTCATGCGAATTTGACGTTGTTCAGGCAAGGGTTTGTATGTTCTTGCACGACTTTAATACGTGTATCCAATAGAAAACCATCAGGATACAGAGCGCCGCCCCATGAGTGATAATAAACACCGTTTCTGATAAGACCTCTTAAAAGACTTGAAAAGGGTCCTCCTTACCCCCACCCCAGAACCTCAACCACTACATTCCCAATCGTACTTGCAGTCCAAAGAGCCAAAAGACCCCATCCAATTCTCCTATCCATCTTCCACCCATTCAGCGGGACCACAACCAACAATCCCAACAGTGTCACCAGCAGCGTAACCCCACTAATTACCAACGTCCCACTAATTTCAAGCTGATACGGTTTGTACTTGACCGGGCTTGTCGGATGCCGTTCATGCCATCCTTTGCCACCTTTGATCGTCATGTATAGTCCGCTGAGGCCGATTCCAAGGAGAATGTTGAGCATGGGGCCACCGAAACAGGCACTCAACGCCATGACGGGATAGCCGAGTTTAGCAACAGTCATGTCAGCGACAAGATCGCCTAGGGAATTACCGACGGCGAAGATAGTGAGGCCCAGGATTGCGTCGCTGATGCCCAAAATGACGCCGAAGGCTTTAAGAACACCAACGACTTCGTTGGCGATGGTAGAGATCCAAGCGATGCTGACAATGAAACCTAGGAAGCAGAGGAGGTAGCGATAACGGGGGGGCTTTGAGGCGGAAGTAGTGAAGAGAAGGAAGACGAGGACAATGAGGGATGAGATGAGGGCGTACAGAATGGGGAGGAGAAGGTTGCGGGTGGAGAGTCCAGGGTCGGTGTTGGCCCAGACAAGGACAACGATAAAGAGAGGGGCGGTGAAGATCTGAGTGGCAATAAGCCAGCGGTTCCATTCTTTTGATGACGGTGGTAAGGCTTTGGTAGAGTCGGGGGTTTCTGGCCGTAGTTGGGTGGACGGGTGGCGAGCTGGTGATGGCCCGGATTTGCGGTGGGCATGTGGGAATGGAGTTGGAATTTCACTCTCCCCCTCGGATGTAATGATGGAGGGTAAATCTGAAGATTGATCTACACTATTTACCTGCTTCTGCGGAGGAAGCTTGAGTCCCCCATTCGTACCTTCTACCGTATCAACTGACGGACTTTCCGGTGGTAGCACTACAATCGTAGTCGATCGTGAACGCGAATTGTCACTAGCAGGAGTACAAGGAAAATGAACCAACCCCGGACTTGCAATGTCGTCTTCCTCTTTGTCGGTTTCGACTATCGGCAAGGTGATAGATAAAAGTAAAACACTCGGCGCAGCGATAATACCGAGAAGCTTTTCCCAGATATTTTTGTCTGTCCAGGAGTAGAGAGTCGGGAAAAGGGTCGATGTCAGGACTTGAGGCGGAGGAAGAAACCGGTAAGGCCACCATTTGACGGGGTTATCTTCAGGTTCGCCGAAGATACGCTGATGGTACGTCGACTCGGATCCAACGCTCGGAGGGGGCAGTCGTAAGCTGGGTGCACGTGAACGGGGTCTGAAGTTAGGGTCGTCAAAGTACTCCGGGAACGGCGACGCTGGGCTAGAGCTTCGCGTCTCTGAATACCTCGGTGTCACGAATCTAGGAGACTTTGGGACAGACAACGTCGGAGGACCGTTGTTGAGCGAGCCTGGTATATCTAAATAGCCCGCGGTACGATGTTCGGAGGTTCCTGGCAGGCCGATATCAGGCGGCGCTAAATGATTAGACGGAGAACTCGTTTCAATGTATGAAATGGCCGAGGGACTCATGGCGAAATAACCAAAGTCATTTGGTACCGGGGACAGAGAAAGCGCCGGGGTTGAACGATGGCTTGAACCTTCGAAAGCCTTGCCGTCTGCCGCGGGATTTCCAGCATTGGGTAATCCTGCCGTTCCTGGAGGCGTTGCACTGGATAAACCTATGTCGGGTACGGCTGGTCTCTGTAAGACGGTTGGGTCTAGACGCAAGCCAGAAGCATCATTTACAGACACTGCCCGAACTCTGTTGGCAGCAGTTCGATCTACCTCCAGACTTGGCCTTGCGGAGTCATTCAAAACATCATGGGCTGTCAAATCATCTTGGCTGCTTTCTGGCGCAAGGGTACTCGATATTTGTTCTTGCTGTTGGGCCATAGTAAATGTAGGGTCATCTGAATACCGCCTCAGATTGATTGGAATAGTCTGAATGTTCCTTGACTTTTGCAGCGACGACAAGACTGCTCGAAATTCCAAGGCTCCAACTAAACTTGGTCGGATCGGGTTAACGGTATTCCGCCGCTCACCACATCGGGGTCGGCTGACTCGCATGTTGCTGCTAATCTCAGCCATGTAATATTCTCGCGTCTCGTCATCTTCGTCGTCATCCATAGCCCTCAGTGGACTTCCTCCTCTTTCCAGATTGGCGAAGTCATCGGCTGACGCCCCTCTGGACAAGCGGTTACTCTCGCCTGGAGCCACCTCTTCATCGTCGTCAAGGTACGACTCGACCTCGGTTTCCTCGCTTCCAGGGACCTGGAAATGGCCCCTTGCAGCAGCCTCTCGGTAGTTGTGGCGCCTCTTCCGAGCCAGATACCAGTGCCAAAAGACTACCGTAATCACGTAGAAAACATAAAATCCAACCATGACGGCGCATTCCCAAAGATGAAGATGACCATCCGCCAGGAATACCATGCTAAAGCTTGCAGCCACAATGAAGAAGCCCACATCTCTGACGAAGCTCTTCCTAGCGACTTTGAAGGGCCGCACCAGGGCCATAGATCCGGCCACAACAGCAGTGATAAAGCCAGCAGCTCCGATAAGTTCTCCGACAGCCAGGCTTCCGCTGTGTGTCTTCATTGCTGCAAAGGTCGAGAATACGTCTGGACTCCCATTTCCAAAAGCCAAAAACGTAACGCCAGCCATGCTCTCGCTCATACCTAAGATACTGGCAATAGTGCTAAGATTTATACAAAAGAAGTCGCTGGCAGCTATGCCGATTGTACTAAAGAGCAGACCTAGCCACAGGACCAGTATTATGAAAGCGACAGGCTTCGCTCGCTGTGATCGACAGTAGTATAGCTGAAGGTAGGAGACGAGGCCGGCTTCTTCGTCGACGCAATTGGCTCTGATGTAAGCGCATTGATCCTCGGACTTGTGAACATAACGACACTGGGAAGACATCATCAAAATTAGTTTTCTTCAGACAGTTGAATAATCCTATGATTAAGGAAGCAATCTACCTCAAGATCTCGGGGTACAAGGTCATTTGCAAACGAGGAAACCCCTTCTGAAGTCGCTGTGACACCCCGTGGTAGTAATCCTTTACTTGAACCAGCTGGAGCTGCTCTTCTACCACCGGCAAAACTCCAAGCCGCAATTGATAGAATCACTACTATAGTGAGATAGAATGCTCGCGCAGCAGAGTACATCTTTTTGGGGCGAGCAGGTGCCCCCATCCGTCGTATCGGCGTTGCGGAGGATGTATGGGAGCCCATCGTAAATGCATGGTTGTCGAGCTGTCAATAATGGATACAACGTAGAACTGGCGTGACTGAGAGATAGCGGCAAGTGGCAACGTGAAGAACGGGGAAATTCGTAGTCGTCTTGGCCCGCTACATCACCGCCCGAGGGGCCTTGTTTTCTGGCCAGTGGGGGCGGGGGGCGTGGGGGGGTTAGCCACGGGTAACGGAGGTAGCGGAGTATCTTCTGGTCGGCCGTAGTCAGCTATCGTTTTCTACGGCAACCAGATACAGTAGCTTCTCGTATCGACGACGACCTCTCAATTCAAAGTTAAACGTGCTGAGGTCGATGGAATCGATTCTCAAGGACCTCAACCCAATATATTGAAAAACAGCGAGTGTTATGCCTTCGGAGACCGATCCCCTGCTCCCTCAGGGCAATTCGGCTCCAGAGATCACTGGCTATGGCTTCTCCCAAGGATCACATCCTAAATATCACTACAAGGGTAAAGACATCGAGAACGAAGTCTTCGTCGAGGAAGCGGAGGACGCAGGCGGTGAATCGTTCGATCAAATTAACACAACCTCGACCCCTCTGCGAACCTTACTCTCTCTGTTCTTAATTGTTGTATTATTCGGTCTTTCCATCGCCTTGCTTGTCCCGAAAGGACTCGGTGACAGATGGCAAGGTCCAACAGACGATCCACCAACTAATCCTCAAACTATCGAAGCTCGAGTCAACAAGATACTATCTGAGAACCCACTGATAGGTCTATACATCTTCATGTATCTGTCTAGCAGTCCTGTAACCTGACTATAAAGATCAGATGGACACGATGATCTGGCTATCCTGATCCGTTACCTCTACCGCAACAAGATTTATGACAAAAACTTCACCGATGCATTCGAGAATGGCGGTATGAGATTTCACGTTGACCTACCTCGACTGAAAGCTGGAAAGGTTGGTGGAACCTTCTGGTCTGCGTTTGTGGGATGCCCCGCGAATGGTAGTGATTTCTCAGATGAAGCCTATGCTCCAGGTCAGTCTTTATACCGACCATGCTCTCCATCAAGGATTCATCATGCTAATGGTGGTCAGTGATCACCTCAACCCTCTCGCAACTCGACGTCCTCCACCGCCTAACAGCCGCCTACCCAAGCCACTTCTCCACTCCCAACGTTAACAGCACCACCGCGCTCGCCCCTTTCTCCTCAAAAAAGCTATTGATCTCTCCCTTTGCCATCGAAGGCCTCCATCAAATCGGCAATTCCCTCTCCCTCCTTCGCCTCTACCATTCCCTTTCCGTCCGCTACGCAACCCTGACCCACAACTGTCACAACCCCTTCGCCGACGCCGCTCTCATAACCAACAGCACCGGCTCCCTCATCGCCGCCCCTCCCCTTCATGGCGGCGTAAGCTCTCGCGGCCAGATCGCCGTACAGGAGATGAATCGACTGGGCATGCTAGTCGACATTTCGCACGTGAGCAAAGACACCATGGTAGATGTGCTCGGCGGCAGGCCCGACAAATGGGCAGGCAGCAAAGCGCCGGTAATATTCAGCCACAGCTCCGCCTACGCCCTATGCCCGCACCCCCGCAACGTCCCCGACGACGTCCTCGAACTCGTCAAGACAACAAACTCAATCGTCATGGTCAACTTCTCCCCCGACTTCATCTCCTGCACCCCCTCCACATCCAGCACCGGCATCCCAGACTTCTACCCTCCAAACTCTACCCTGCACCAAGTCGCGCGCCACATCATGTACATCGGCCACCAGATCGGCTTCGACCACGTCGGACTCGGCAGCGATTTCGACGGTATTTTTGAGACACCCAAGGGCTTAGAGGATGTGAGTAAGTTCCCGGATTTGGTGGCTGAGTTGTTGAGGATGGGTTTGGGCGATGGGGATGCGGCGAAGGTGGTTGGGAGGAATGTGCTGAGGGTTTGGCGGGATGTGGATGAGGTGGCGGAGAAGATGCAGAGAGAGGGGGTGCGGCCGGTGGAGGATGAGATGAAGGATTTATTTGTGGGGGAGCTGGTTTAGGGGGGGGGTTGGCGCTATATGTTACTTATTTCCCAAACCTCATATAATGAACGATTGAACCGCCTCCCTTTCCATTTCCCACATCCCTCCCCTTTTCTTCAACCGCACCAACCCCCAGCCCCATCCCTTCTTCCATCACCCCTACCATTTCTCTTCTCCTCATACCCCCATCATCCCATCATCATCATCATCCCCCTCAAACCCCTCCCAACTACCCAAAAACCCCCCCAAAAATTCCTTCTTTACATAAAACAACGATTAAGACAAAATTTCCTTGAAGCAAACCTCACCCTCGCACCTACAGTATAATCCCTCCTTCCATCAAGGAAAGCCGAGCGAGTTCGCAAGAATCTCAGCAGAAACGAACACAACAATTCTCGGAAAAGCGGATTAAGAATTACCAAATATTAATCTATCGAATGCCTTCATACCCGGTCTAAAACCTTTCGCTCGATGCTCTGAATATATGTAAAGAAATATGGAGTACCTCCTCGCTATATAGACAATCAAACGCGCTCCAATCCCTTCCAAGAATCACTCACTGCCTCTCCCTCCGCTCCCACTGCACCATTCCCGGCGCTAGTGGTCTTGAGAATAATGACTGCGCATGCTTTTAGCGTCCCGAAGCCAGCAAAGAAAACTTCATCGAAGAAGCACGACTCACCGAATAATCCGTCCCAACGACCCCCTCAACCCCAGCCGGATTCCTCCATTTCAGACTCCTAACCAACATCGCCGTAATAGTCCCCAGCTGCACATACGCAAACTGCTCCCCAATGCACCGATGTCTCCCGGCTCCAAACGGTAAATACGGGCTACTGGCGCCCTTGCTCACAAGCCCGTACCCATAATCCACCGTCTCGTCGTCCTCTTCATCCTTCGCGTTGCCCGCGTCCCACCGATGAGGCTCCCACTTCTCCGGGTTAGGGAAATGTTCCGGGCTTAGCGATGATACACCCGGAGCGGCGAGGAGCACGTGGGAGATGGGGATCGTGTAGGGGGTGCCGTCGACGGGCATGGGGGATTTGACTTTGCGCATGATGGAGTGGATGGGGGCGTGTAAGCGGAGGGTTTCTTTGACGACTTGGGAGTTGAGGGAGAGGCGTTGGAGAGCGTCGTAGGTTAGAGGTGGGAGGTCGGCGCCAAGCAGGGATAGTTGTTCTTGGTAAAGTTCCTCGAGAATATCAGGGCGGGTGGCAAGACATAGCATGATCCAAGCCGAGGTCGAGGACGAGGAATGTTGACCAGCCATGAGAAGTGCAATCATCATGTGCGCGATCTCGTTGTCGGGAAGTGGTGTGCCGTTTTTGTAGGCGCAAGACATGAGGTTCCAGATCATGTCATCCTCGTCCTTTTTCACGCCGGTGTCTCGACGGGCTTTGATGATTTCCATGTATGTTTGCGACATTTTTTGTTGCGCGTAATCACGTTTTCTGTTGTGCGGCAGGGGTGCCCAGGGGAGCATGAAGTTGATGGGAGAGAAACCCATGTCGAGGTGGTGGTAGAGATCGGCGAAGCTGGAGTCGAATTTGCTGCGGACTTCTTTGCCTTGGAGGGAGCGGGACGCGGTATAGATTGTAAGTTCTGCCATTTTGATGGGAACGTCCAAGGTGCCTTTGGGGCCTTTGAAACTGGGGGACCGCTTGAGGAAATCGATGACTTCGTCGGCGATCAAGGGTACGTATGAGCGAAGGGCTTCGGAAGTCAGGCCAAATTTGACAAACTGTCTGGGAGTCAATTGTGTTCTCAATTGCTCCGGCACATCACTCAGACCTTCTTCTGTTCCATCAGCTTCGCATTCGGGCAATCGTATACCACGCCCTGACCAAATACAGGAGTTGTGAGCGGGCTATAGATTTCCTCCGCGTTGACATCTTTCAGCTTTCCGTTGAGGATGAACTCGTTGCCCTTCTTCCCAAGACACACTGTCGTCTTTTTCCCGAGCAGAATAAAGGTAAAGACTTCGCCATACTAAACACAGCTCAGCTTGCGACTGCGACAATAACGGGAGCAATTGTTCACATGCCTTCTGCCGGCAATTGAAGAAGAATTTGTAGGGATCAATACCATAGGAGATGGTACTTCCTATAACGGGTACCCAATGGAAAACGACTGGCGGCTCCTTTGGATTTCGGAACAGGAGCTGGCTAAGGACATTAAGGACGATAGCGAGGACAACGAACGAAGCAAAACCTGCGGCAGCGATGACGCCTACAGATCTGTTGGAAAGCAGATTATGCAAAGGCTCAGCTACGAGCCCAAGGAGACCCATTTTCTGAAAAGACTGACACAGGATGCTGAACTCTGCGAGACGAGTTACAACACTCCAACGGCTTGGTTCCTGCCATGTCCAAAATTCTGGGGAGTCGGAATCTTTTTAGCCGACATCACGCCACTAGCGGACGGTGACTAAGCTATCGTCACAACTAAGCCCCTTTTAGGCTGCGAAGTCATCCAAATGGTCGCTAACCCAAAGGGGCTTGGGGGAAGAGGCTAACCCGAAGGGACTTAGCTACGGAAACACGTCTGAGGTCCTGAGGCAACCACCTACCTTGCCTGCACTGGTCTGAACCACAACTCTATCCAAGGCTACAAGTATAGATACGTACAACGTACCTACAGCACAGCCGCAATACGAACAGCAGTCCTGGTCTTGTATATCAGTGGCAAATGCACGTACATTCAGCCTACTGCCGACTGTACTAGGAGCGAAATACCAGGCGTTGCGATTCAAGCGGCGTGAGAAAATGCTAACTGCTAGGCATTATGAGAGGGCAATAGGTTCAATCATGATCGCTCAGCGAAGTTGAAGACTTGCCAATTCAAGGGAAAAGCCGAATTGGTGCATGTCAAAAGCCGAGAAGAGCCTCCTGGCTGCGCAAGAACATATTTCCCAGCCTTTTTCCCGTACAGAAATGCTGCTGTTTCGTTTCGTACCTCTCTTCCACTTGGAGCATGTTTGTTGGAGAAACGATACTACTTGTAAGTGCAAATTGGAGGCTACACATAATCTGATATAAGATCCTATGCAAGCGCAAAGTGCGCATGTTCCGCGTATAACTACAATGAAAGTATCAAATATCTTTCCAAGTATGTTTATGAAAGATTCTATCTATAGTTTCAGAATATCAATTGTGGAATTTCACTATCTAACAGATCTCTGTGTCCGCCTGTCTCCTCGTCAAACCTCTTGATCAGCACCATAATCCCCTTTTCCATCCAAGATACCTCTTCTCTTAGCAATATTTCCTCCCCAAACAATACTCCATATAACCACCCCCCCAACCTCACCCTCCCCATCCAAAAACGTCAAACACTCTCCCTAGCCCTCGAATACTACCCTAAAGGCCTCCGCTTCAAACATTCTCAATTTCCCCACCTACTCCCCCCCCGCCACTACTCCGTCACCTGCGTCTACTACGACTGGGACGGCACCTCTCGTGGCACTATCCACCCCGTCCAGCATTGCCCCCCGGATACCTCTGCGTCGACAACGTGCGCAGGATGGGCAAAGCTACGCCCGTTAGGCCGGTGAGGACGACTTGGTGTGCGCATACGGAGTTTGCTCGACCGAGCCAAAGCGCGTTGATAGCAACGAGGGAGGTTACAACGACTTTCCATGCTTCCAACAAGGGCCGCTTCGGCGCCGTGGAAGCCGTACTCACCAATGACTAAGACGGCCGGAGACTGCATCAATGCAACGAGCCAGAATATTACGGCACGGACTAGTGAGGAACTAGGTAGTAGTGTCATGAGCTGGCGGGGAGTTGTTGGTGGGAAGGGTGCGTGTAAGGATTACTCGCGCGTGGGATCGAGGATGTGCAGAGGCGGCGACGAGGATTGATATCAAGGCTGTGCTGGGCCAGGGGTTAGACGGAGATGATATTTTGGGTGGGGTGTTTTGCGGAGAGCGAAAGTTAGCATTTTATGAATTTGGAGATAGGCAGCGAGGAATTGCTAGCGGTATTGAAGTAAAGCTTTGGCTAAGTGTTTTGATTTCTGTTGCGATGTCTGAATGGACATTACGGATTCGTCATACACTTTCTCAAAAAAAAAAAACCTTCTAGATCTACTTTCCTGCCTCCTTTCTGCCCTCAAGGGAAAAAACTTCTCTGTCTCTTAATTTCTCATCCAAGATCTCCATCCCAATAATACTTCCTACTATCCTGACCCGCCCATCTCCGACGCAAGTTAAAAGAAAACATCAATACTCGAACCTCAAAAAGCCAAAACAAGCCTTTTCGATACCAAGTATATATCCAGTCACAGCGACGTCGACGTCACAGCGACCCCTCCACCGCCACCGAGATCAAAAAAAACCCACGCAATCTCCTTCCTAATTATCACTCCCCGAACCATTACCTCCCTACCCACCTCCCTACCCACCTGCCTACAAGCACGCACGCACCAAAACCCCACATCAACCCCCTCCCCACCATTTCACACACACACACACACACACACACACATAAACCCTCTAAACCCCTCCCTCCCTACCCCCATAACACCAACCCCAGATCCCCCCGTCTCCCGAAAAACCACCACCACCACCACCACCACCCAAAGTCCATTCTCCAGCCCTCCAACCCTCCCTCCCTCCCTAGCTACCTTACTCATAGCCGCCGTGGACCATCCTAACCGTTCTACCGTAGGAGGAGATAGATATTCATGATATGTGATTTTTTGGCTCCCCTTTGTGGTTTTTTTGGAAGTCCCATGAATTAAATTTGGACACCCCACCCAAGCACCAGCCCCTTTTCTTCACCACAACGCCAAGCGGCTCTTTTTTCTTTTTAGAAATAGAAACTTTTGTTGTTGTTTGTGCTAGCTATACAAAAGCACTACCATAACGACTTTAAACCGTAATTTTAGTCAAAAATATCCTTTTTGTGCTCTGTAGTTGCCGTGCGCAATATTGGTGATAGCAGGGTTTAATTTTATTATTTTATGATGAGGGCATAGAATTAATTGTTCGGGGGAAGATGATGAGGGAGAATGGGGGGGTTATGCTTATTGCTTTCTTTCTCGTGTATGGGGGGGGGTGTCGTCACGAGGATTAGACGAGGGGCAACGGAGTTGGGTAGGTAGCGCAATAATAGACCTAAGGTAGCTTTGCAGCTGTTCCCTTTCTTTGCCTGATCTTTTCTTCTTCCACAAAACTCATCTGGACCCCCCCCGTTCCCCATCCTTTCACCCAAGCCAACTCCGTTAACCCCCCTCCGCCAAAACCAGCCGCTTTCCCCCAAACAAACCCTCCTATCCTCTCCAACCACATCCACATCCCCATCCACATCCCGCCCTATCCCTCTCATCTCCTCTAGGCCCCCCCCCCTCCCCTTTCAATTCCTTTTTCTCTTTCTTTTGCTGGATACACTTAGTTTCTACACTCTTTCCTTCTCCCTCACATTTCTTAACCCCTTCCCTTCCCCCTCACATTTCTTACCCCCTTCCCTTAAACCCGCCCTTACCC